>Ga0210019_1000741_pt1 | contig 39132 bp, 31 predicted proteins | sample CryGeyCG2114_020_2_FD_183969 | JGI IMG/M metagenome (GOLD analysis project Ga0210019, IMG submission 183969) | Groundwater microbial communities from aquifer - Crystal Geyser CG11_big_fil_rev_8/21/14_0.20 (SPAdes) (version 2) | ecosystem: Environmental > Aquatic > Deep subsurface > Groundwater ...
TTCATCATGGGAGCGGGGTATTAACGAAAACACAAATGGACTTATCAGGCAGTTTCTACCCAAGGGAACGAATTTTAAATCCATATCCTGCAAGGAAATAAAAAAGATCGTAAATCATTTAAATAATCGGCCCAGAAAAACCCGTCAGTATCTGACTCCAAACCAAATCTTTAACAATCAATTCGTACCCCTTTTATAAAAGGGAATTGCACTTACGGGTTGAATTCGCAGTTCATTGCGCAGAAAGTGCGCACCGGAAACCGACGTAGTGAAACCTCCTGCGCGGATCGTCCATGATGCGGTGCCGGGTTTCCAAACCCGCAGTCCCATTGCGCCAGGAACCCCCACGAATCGCTTTGCCGCCCAGTTCGTGATCGCTCGCGGTCCACTCGCCGACATTTCCTGATAAATCATACAGGCCCATTGCGTTGGGTTTCTTTTTCCCGACAGGATGCGTTTGCTTGTCCGCGTTGCTCTTTCCCCAGGCATAGTCGCCATCCCAAACATTTCCCCAGTAGAATCGGGTGGCCCTGCCAGCTTGCACCGAGTATTCCCATTCCTCCTCAGAGGGCAAGCGTTTGCCTCGCCGGGAACAATACGTAGAAGCCAGGTACCAGGAAACTTTTTCCACAGGTCGGTTCGGTCCTTTGAAAAAGGCGGGATTGTTTCCCATCACAGCAAGGTAATCTCTCTGAGTGACTTCGTATTTGTCGATATAGAAAGCCGGGAGGATCGAATGTCTGGGTGTGCCTGAGGCGACCCACTCCAGGGTTCCGCCGGGAATGAGGACCATGTTTTCCTCTGACGTCACTTCAGCATGGGGATGGGACTCTGTAAGAATCCATATCAGTGTGGACGCAATCAAGCATCTTGCAATCAGCATGGTGCGTGGGCCTTGTAATGATAGGAAAGACAATTCGTACAGCCACTGAAATCTGATTGGATCATTGTTTGCTAATCATCGGAGCCTTTACTTTGGAAAATTCTTCAGGATCGTTCGGATATTTATAAAACATTGCCGCCAAAGTCTTGATGGCATTTTTTGCTTGTGTGTCGTCTTTCAATTGCACGTAAAGCTGTTTGGCGAGAATGGTATTGAAAATGGCAAAGTATCCATCCTGAATTTTATCAAAAGCCTGTCCCAGCGCATAGCGCAAGCGCGGCTCTGCCGGAAGCAAGCGTACCGCTTCACGAAGGAAAGCAAGTTCTTCGCGATGTTTTCCTTCTTTTCTGCGCAGTTGCGCGGTTTCGTATAGTACGGCTGCTAAAAGTTCCAGTACCCGTTCGTCGTCGGGAGTCAGTTCCAGCGCACTGCGCAGGGGTTCCAGAGCGTCTTCGTGCCGTTTCAATTTTTCCAAAACCCAGCCAAGATTGTAATACGCTTCGGGGACGTATTTGGGACTCAGTCGTATTGCCGTTTCTAGAGGTGTCACCGCATCCTTGTATTTTTTCATCTTGATGTAAAGCAAGCCCAGATGAAGGAAAGGAAGCGCAGACTTGCAAGTGACCGATATCGCCTGCTTGAATCGATTGAGAGCCTTTTTGTTTTTTCCAAGACGGGCATAGGCTTTCCCGCAATGGAAATTAGCATCGACCCACAGATTTTTATCCATTTTCTGACATTCGTCAAACTTGTCGATGGCTTCGTTGTAGCGTCCCATTTCAAATAAACAGATTCCCATCGCCAAATGGGCGGGGGCATATCTGGGAAGGATGTTGGTTGCCGCGTGAAAGTGTTTCACGGCGTCCTCATTTTTTTGCATTTTACCAAACGAAACCGAAAGATTTGAATGCGCGCGGGCCAATAATTTTTTTACCGCCATGGAATTGGGGTGTTTGATCAACTCCGGTTCAAGCAGATGCACCGCATCGTCATCGCGTCCAATTTCAACGTAGGCTCTTGCGAGCTGAAAAGCGGTGCTTTTATTTTTCGATCCCAAAGTGAGGGCCGATTTAAGAGCACTTGCGGCTTCGCCATACCTTTGCATTTCCATCAGCACGCCGCCCAGTTGAAAAAAATAATCGCCGTTCTCCGGGTTGTCATCGATGCGTTTTTTAAGCTCAACAGCAAGCGATTTCAGGATCGCGGGTGAACGCTTGGACGTTTGCGATTCGTTTTTTTTCTCAGCGGAAGACGCATCGTTTTCCTCTGCGTTTTTTGGCGAAAACAATTTAGAGGTCAGGGCATTTTTCCAATCGGCGAATCGCGACGACAGGGGTGTATTTATTTTTTTTTCGGGCTCAGTGGACATAACTCATTTGCGGTATTTTTTGATGAGGCCAAGCGTGGTGTCAATGACACGTGCGACGTCTTCATGGGTCATTTTAGGATAAAGTGGGAGAGAGACCACCCGGTTTGAATAGCGGGTTGCGATGGGGAAATCCTCTGCCTTATAGCCAAATTCTTTTTGATAAAAAGGTTGCAGGTGCAGGGCGATGTAATGCACGGCGACGCCGATTCCTGTTGCTTGTATCAGGTTCAGAAATTCATCGCGTGTGATGGTCAATTGTTCGAGTTTGAGAGCGATCAGGTAGAGATGCCTGGCGTGCAGGGCATAATCCCGGGTTTGAAAAATTTCGATGGCGGGTTCATCGCGAAAGGCTTGATCGTAAATTTCTGCATACTCCTGGCGCAATTTCAGAAAGCGAGGTGCTTTTTTTAATTGATGAATTCCCAGAGAGGCATTGATGTCTGACATATTGTATTTGAACCCCGGTTCCTGCAATACCCAGTGCGCGAACCCGGAGTTTCCGAAACGCTTCCAGGCATCCCGGCTCAGTCCGTGCAGTCTCATCGCGCGAAGTAATTCGGCCCGTGCATCGTCGTCCAGCGTCAGCATGCCGCCTTCCCCGGTGGTGATATTTTTGTTCGCATAAAAGCTGAATGCAGTAGGGTTGCCCAGACCGCCGATGGGTACGCCCTTGTATCGGGCATCCATCGCATGGGCACCGTCTTCGATAACGGCCAATCCCTTGCGGCGGGCAATGTCTTGAATGACATCCATGTCGCAAGGATGCCCCGCAAAGTGAACGGGAAGGATGCCCCGCGTTCGAGTGGTGATTTTGGATTCTATTTTTTTGACATCCAGATTCAGCGTTTCCGGCTCTATGTCGACAAATACCGGGCGCAAGCGTTCCAGCACAAGAACGTTGGAAGTCGCAGGAAAAGTCATCGGTGTGGTGATGACTTCATCGCCGTCTTTAAAACCTGCCGATATGACGGCGAGTTTTAAACCCGCAGTGCAAGAGTTCAGGCCAATGGCATGGCGTGCGCCCACGTATTCTTTAAAATCATTTTCAAAGTGTTGAGTCTTGGGTCCGGTGGTCAGCCAACCAGATTTCAGAGTATCGACAACTTCGTTGATCTCATCCTCCTCAAGCCAGGGACGATGAAAGGGCAGGTCAATACTCACGAGGTGTCTCCTTTGTTTGAGCAGGGTTGTTTGTGTTAATTTCAGCAGGGGTCAATTCAATGAATTCCGTCCGGTCCCATTCTGCCTGATCAGCCGGTACCATATAATGAATGGTTTTGTGGCCGCTGACGTTATGAGCGAGAGCGGCAACGGCAATCCTCCAGCCTTCTTCCGTCATTTCCCAATAGTCGAAATAAATTCTTCGCACCGGGTAATCGTAATAACCCCGTGCCCAGCGTGGATCGAGTTGTTCGCGACCCTCCAGATGCCATTGAATCTTTGCACGTTGACCATCCGGGCTGATGTATATGCGCTCAATTTCATGTCCTTTGTAAGTGAATAGCGGAATGATGAGCCAGCGATAATGAGGCTTCACGGGAATGCCCATAATATCCTTGCGCGAACCCCTTTTTTTGATTTCTTCTGCGGTCGGGATTCGGGCTCCGCTGATATGTGCGGGCGTTTTTTCTCTGAAATTGAAATCCAGTCGACCATTGAAATATTTGAATTCTTCAAACGATATTTTATGTTTGTAACGCGGGTGCTGATAATTATAAATCTTTGACCAGTTTTGCTGAGCGCGCTGAAGGATGTAATCCTTTTCTAAGGTGAGCAATTGCGCAGATTTTTTGTAGATATCGGGTGAAATTTCTGCAAAGACAATTGAGAAATTGTAGGTCGAGATCAGAAAAATCAAAAAAATAACTTTAGCTAACGCGTTCATAAGTCTGTATTAAAAGCATCCTTGCTTCACCTGCACTTGTGTCCAAACGATTGAATGTCAATTGGGTATGTATGAGGCCGTCCCGCAGTAGCTTTCTTATCGGCAAATCACGCGTAAAGATACAGTGTCGTTTGTTATTTCATGTCTGTCAAATGCTTTGCAATTGTGCGGCGATTTTATCGGTGACACCGGGAATGGTTTTCAGATCCTCAAGTGAGGCTGAACGAATTTTCTCAAGACTGCCAAATTTTTTCAACAACATAAGACGGCGTTTTTTGCCGACGCCGGCTATTTTTTCCAGAGGTGAAGACAAGCCACTTTTACCACGCAATTGCCTGTGGAAGCTGATCGCAAAACGATGCGATTCGTCGCGGACGCGTTGCAATAAAAATCGGGGCGGAGAGTTCTCACTGAACAGGACCGGCTCTTTTCTATTCGGGAGTAAAACCTCGTCGGTTTCAACGCGATTGCGATATTTCCCTTTTGCGATGCAGGCCAGATCCACCCGGTCGGCGATGTTCAAACTTTCGAGAGCTTCCAGAGCCGAATTCAAATGACCTCTGCCACCGTCTACCAGGATCAGATCAGGAAAAGCTTTGTCTTCTCTAAGGAGACGACTGTAGCGGCGCTCGATGACTTCTTTCAGCATCGCATAGTCATTGATCCCTTCCACACGGGCAATTTTGAATTTTCTATAGCGCGATTTGTCGGCCTGCCCGTTGACAAAACTCACCATGGAACCCACGGAATGGGTTCCTGAAATATTTGAAATATCAAAGCCTTCTATCACTTTTGGCAGTCGTTTCAGATGCAACATGGAGCGTAAATCTTCCAATAGCCGGGTATTGACTTCGCCCTTGTCCAACTCGGTGCGCAGGGAAAATTGTGCGTTTTCTTCCGCCATGCAAACGAGGTCCCTTTTTTTTCCGCGTACGGGAATTTCGAGTCGGACGGTTTTCCCGCATTTTTCTGTCAGCCATCTGGCAATGAGTTCCGCGTCTTCTATCGGCTGAGGCAGTAAAATTTCAGCAGGAATGATGCTTTCGTTGGCATAATACTGTTTGAGGAAGGAGGACAGGGCTTCCTTGTTATCGGTTTCCTCAAGACATTTCAGCTTGAATATCTTTTCCCCAACCATTTTCCCTTCCCGGATGACCAGCACTTGCGCCATTGCAGACCGGCCTTCACGGGAGTAACCGATCGCATCTTGATCTTCGAGGGAGGTGGAGATAATTTTTTGTTTGTTGAGAACTGTTTGAACGGCAGTGATTTTATCCCGCCAGCTCGCCGCTGTTTCGTAACGCTGTGCCTCGGATGCTTCGACCATTTTTACTTTGAGGCTATCGATCAATTCTGTATTCTTTCCACGTAAAAATAAAACAACATCCTGCACGATGCGGGCGTAATCTTCCATCGAGACACCGCCAGCACAGGGGGCCAGACACCGTCCCATCTGGTGATTCAGGCAGGGTCTGCGAATGGCCGAACCGTCCAGAACATCGCGGCTTTGTCGCAGTGGAAAAATTTTATAGATGAGACGTATGGTTTCACGAACTTCCTTGACCATTGTATAAGGTCCGAAGTAAGTGTGACCGTCTTTTTTGACACGTCGAACCACAATCAGGCGTGGGAAATTTTCTCCCGTTGTCAGTAAAATATAAGGATAATGTTTGTCGTCCTTGAGCAGTACGTTGTAGCGGGGCTGATGCTTTTTGATGAAATTGCTTTCAAGAATCAAAGCCTCGGTTTCGGTCTCTGTGGTGAGGGTTTTGATGTCCACCACTTTGGCAACGAAGGCCCGCGTGCGCGGATGCAGGTTGCGGGAGCTTTGAAAATAAGATCGTACCCGGTTGCGCAAAGACTTGGCCTTGCCTATATAAAGGATTTCGCCTTTCGAACCCTTCATGATATAAATTCCCGGACGTTGGGGAATCTGCTCAATGATATCGTTTATTTTTTGGTCTGCCATGGGTTGCCTGATAATGCATTGTTGTCTGCAGGATTCCTTCCATTATAATCCAAGCTTAGCGTAATGGAATGCCTGTGGCACTTAAATCAAAAAATCGCGTAAATATATGACATCAAAAAATAATGGAAGAGGTCTGTGGGCGAGTCGGATGGGTTTTATACTCGCCGCTTCGGGTTCAGCCATCGGCCTTGGCAATGTCTGGAAATTTCCTTATATCACAGGTCAAAATGGAGGCGGAGCCTTTGTTTTGGTGTATCTGGCCTGTATTTTTGTGATTGGAATGCCCATCATGCTGAGCGAATTCACTCTTGGGAGAAAGACTCAGCTCAATCCCGTTGGTGCGTTCAAACAACTGGCACCGGGAAGCCTTTGGAACCTTGTGGGTTTTATGGGGGTGCTGGCGGGATTTCTCATTCTCTCCTTCTACGGCGTGGTGGGTGGCTGGACGCTGGCTTATATCGTGAAATCGATCACGGGTTCTTCGGTCCATTTCTCATCACCCAAAGAAGCGGGTGAATTCTTTGGTGCCTTCATTGCCAATCCGGGCGAAATCACACTTTATCATTTTCTGTTCATGAGTCTTTGCGTGGGCGTTGTCATAAAAGGCGTGCATGGCGGCATCGAGAAAGCCTGCGATATCCTGATGCCGACCCTGCTACTCATCCTGTTCCTTTTGATGCTACGCGCTCTCACTCTGGATGGGGCAATGGAAGGGGTCGCGTTTTACCTGAAACCGGATTTTTCAAAAATCACTCCAGAGGTCATCCTGATCGCGCTGGGGCAGGCCTTCTTCTCTCTGAGTTTGGGGATGGGTGCCATGCTGACTTATGGCAGTTATTTGCCGGAAGATGAAAACCTGATCTCGGCAACCTTCTACGTTGTCCTGTTCGATACAATGATCGCTCTGCTGGTGGGGATGGTGATCTTCCCCGCAGTCTTTGCGATGGGGATGGAACCTGCGGAAGGCCCCAGTCTTGTGTTCAGTGTCCTGCCTGCGGTGTTCTCTGAAATGCCGATGGGAAATGCCGTTTCTGTCGTATTTTTTATTCTCCTGCTGATTGCTGCGCTGACTTCTGGAATTTCGCTTCTGGAGGTTGTGGTCGCGTATTTCATTGATGAAAAGGGCTGGCCCAGAAAAAAAGCGGTGCTGGCGATGGGGGCAATCATTTTCGTAATAGGAGTTCCATCGGGCCTGTCTTTTGGGATTTGGTCGGATGTCAAATTGTTTGGGATGACTTTTTTCGATCACGCGGACAACATTGCCTCGAATTACCTCTTGCCTCTGGGCGGTATGATGACGGCTATTTTTGTCGGTTACATCTGGGGAACGGACTCTGCTCAATCTGAAATCGAACGACACAAAACCCGATTCCATTGGGTCAAGGTCTGGGCCTTCCTCATCCGCTACGTCACTCCCATCGCGGTCGCTCTCGTTTTCCTCGCCAAATTCTTCAAATAGCAGGCAACGCCTGCTGGAAATAGAACTTTCCAAAGACCGTTATCTTAAAACTTATGGTTTCTAAATGGACCCCGCTCCGGCGGGCAGTTGTGAACAAAAGAATTAGATTAGCGACTGCGCACAGTTCGCATCATTTTTGTAAACTGTACAGCCCATTGCCTCTGGCGGCTGGCCAGTGGCTTGGCGGATTACATTTCGGTTCGGCCTTCGAGGGATTTGATGAGGGTGACGGAGTCGGCGTATTCGATTTCGGCTCCTACGGGCAGGCCGCGGGCGATGCGTGTTACTTTGACGTTGAGGGATTTCAGAAATTTAGAAATATAGACGGCGGTGCTTTCTCCCTCCATATCGGGATTGGTGGCGAGGATGACTTCCTTGACTTTGTCTTGCTGAACACGTTCTTTCAGAGCTTCAATGGTCAAGTCGGCGGGGCCGATGCCGTCGAGCGGGGAGATCACGCCCATGAGGACATGGTAGACACCGCGATATTCACCCAGATTTTCCATGACATAAACGTCGTGAGGTTCTTCGACCACGCAAATTTGCGTGGAGTCACGTTCGGGATTTTTGCAGATGAGGCAGGGGTTTTCGTCGGTGATGCCATGACAACTGGAACACAGGACGATTTTTTCCTGCACGTCGCGAATGGCCTGCGCAAGCTTTTTAGCACGCTCAGCGGGACCTCGCATGATGAAAAACGATAACCGTTCGGCAGTTTTTTGACCGATGCCGGGGAGTCGTTTCAATTCTTCGATCAAATCTGTTACCGGGACAGGACGCTTCACGAATTTTTTAGAGAGGGTTTTAGAATCAGTTGAGGCGATGCACCCGTTTTTCTGTCGATGGTGTCATTGCAAATATTCAGCTGTCTTGCAACCCTTGGGTAAAAGGATTTCAGGGGAATAAACCGGGGATTTTTATCCCGCCCGTAAGCGCGCTCATTTCTTCCTGGGCGAGTTCTTTGACTTTTCGGTGTACTTCGTTGGCGGCTCCTACGATGAGGTCTTCAAGGACTTCTTTGTCCTTCATGTTGATCAATTCTTCGTCAATTTCGACGGAGAGTATCTCGCTCACCCCATTGGCCGTCATTTTGACCATGCCGCCGCCTGTTGAAACTTCGACGCGTTTCAACGCCAGGTTTTCCTGCACCTCGGCGAGTTTGGTCTGCATTTGCTGTGCTTGTTTGAAAATAGAACCAAAATCTTTAAACATAATGTCTACCGCTTGACAACTCCGCCATAAATCTCGAGAGCGTCTTGGATGATTTCATTCTCTGTTTTTTGCTTGCCCTTATTATATTCGTCTTGTTCAGCATTGTCTTGCAAATTCGTCGTTGGAGCGGGACTGGGCACTTTTTTTTTGCCAGTGCTTAGTTTGATGTTCACGGGTTCAAATCCGCAGACGGCTTTGACCCCGGCGGTAATGGCCTTGAGTTTTTCCTCTTCTTCGATCAGTTCTTTTGTAAAGTCATCCTGAAACTGGAGGTGAATTTCGTTTGCGCCCAGTTTCAATAAGTCGCAGTGCGTCAGCATGGACTCAAAAAATGGTTTTCTGCCGCAAATCTCCTGTTTGATTTTTGGCCAGTATTCTGCGGGATCGAGATTTCCCTGGGCGGTCACAGGGCGAGTTGATTTTTCTATGGGTTCGGATTTCTCAGGGCTGTCTGGGGTGTTTTTTTTTTCAGGAACGGTTTTTTCTGCACTCACTCCGTCAACCACGGTTGCAGGCCGGGGAGAGGGTGCGGTGGGTGTCGGCAGAGGAGCTGGGCCTGTATCCGCTTCCATTTTATTGATGGTTTGAATCAGGTCATCAATTTTTTGATAGGGGCGGACATCGGTCAATCTCAGCACCGCCATTTCAAAAATCATCTGACTCATGGAACTGCGCCGCATTTCAGCTTCTGTTCGCGAGAGTATGATGAAAAACTGATGCAGTTCGTCGTTGTCCAGTTTTTCAGCTTGCCGGGTCAACGATGCGATGTCGCCGGTTAAAATCTTTTCGGGATGTTTTGATATTTTAACAAAGGCCAGATCGCGAAAATACTCTGCCAGATCTCTGCAAAATAATATCAAATCTTTGCCCTGGCCTGCGGTTTCCTGAATCTGGTCGATCAGGGCAGAGGGGTTCTCCAGATTGTCCACAAATTGTTCGAGATCTTGTTGACCGACGATGCCCAGGGCATCCTCGACGGCAGACCGATCGATTTCTTTGCCACAATAGGCGATGGTCTGGTCGAGCAGACTTTGTGCGTCGCGCATGCTCCCGAATCCATTCTTTGCGATGGCTTCCAGTCCCTGTGTGTCGATTTTGATCCCGTCTTTTTCGCAAATGAGTTCGAGCTGGCGAATGATCTGAGGATGGGACAGGGGTTTGAACTCGAAGCATTGGCATCGAGACAAAATGGTTTCGGGAATTTTGATCAACTCCGTGGTGGCAAAAAGAAACTGTGTGAAGGGAGGGGGCTCTTCCAACGTTTTCAATAGTGCGTTGAAGGCACTCTTGGACAACATGTGGATTTCGTCGATGATATAGACTTTGTAGCGGCAGGAACCTGCGCTGTATTGGATATTTTCTATCAACTCGCGGATTTCTCCGACACCGTTGTTGGATGCGCCGTCGATCTCACGAACATCGAGGCAGGTTCCCGATCTGATTTCAACACAATGCGTGCATTCGTCGCAGGGTTCGCCATCTTTCAAATCGAGACAGTTCAGAGTTTTTGCAAAGATGCGAGCCAGTGTGGTTTTCCCGACCCCGCGTGTGCCGGAGAACAAATAGGCGTGTGCAATGCGATTCAGTTGAATCGCATTCTTGAGAGTCCGAACGATGGGTTCCTGTCCCACCAGCTCGGAAAATTTTTGTGGTCTCCACTTACGGGCTGAAACTTGAAATTCCATGGCGATTCTCAATAAGGGATTGTCTTAAAATGCGAGTTTTTGGAACACTCCCCAAAAAAATAAAGGCAGAATTGCTGGGTGATCTCGCAGCGCACACGGTAATTTGCTACCGCTGCTTCCTTCCGGATCTGACGGGGTTCACAAAGCCATGTCGCGCAAGGCCCAACAAAACTGCCCAAATTTTAGCCCGAAACGTCATTCCGGGGTGTTTCTCTATTTGTACTTAAATTTGCAGTCCCAATCAATACTTATATAAAAAAACCTTGGCATTGAGGGTTAATTGAGTCACATTTTTGGTGAAACAATGGCGGAGAGGGAGGGATTCGAACCCTCGGTAGGGGTTAACCTACACACGCTTTCCAAGCGTGCGCCTTCAACCGCTCGGCCACCTCTCCCGCTTAAAATCAATCGCTCTATTTTCGTAGAGCAATGTTACCCAATGTGGCTTTAAAAATAAAATTCGTTTTCCCAAAACCGTCGCGATGGCAATTTTCAGACTCGCCTTTTGCCCCTCCGGCGAGGAGAATCCAACCTGCGATCCCCGATTCAACCAGCGGTGCAGGCTATTGCCCCTCCGGCGAGGAGCGGAGAGGGTGGGATTCGAACCCACGGTACCCTATTGAGTACAATAGATTTCGAGTCTATCGCCTTCGACCAACTCAGCCACCTCTCCAGTCAGCCCCATCAGTTACAAAAAAACCGACCCGTTTCAGGGGGCCGGAATAAAAAAGTGCGCCCAAGAGGATTCGAACCTCTGACCTACGGTTCCGCAAACCGTTGCTCTATCCAGCTGAGCTATGGGCGCAAACAATTTTTCATGGCACTACTATAGAGGATAATCTACTTTGAGGCAATACCGGAGGTGTCTTATTTTATTAAGAATCTGCTTAAAGCTCAAATAGTTTCCTGATTTGCCCTGGAATTCCTGTATTTCTTTTTAGAGAACGTCAGGAAACGTTTGTGGGAATGAAATCCAACAATTCCAGTCGATAGGTATCGTGCTCAAAAGCGTAGAGCTCGGGATACTTGGCAAATGTCCAACCGTTATAAAGTATTTTCCCGTTTTGTTCAACACGAAGTTGAACCGCAGGGTTGATGATCTGATTGTTCATGGAAGAATAGCTCGTTCCACTCATCACAAAGTTGGGGAAAAACTCACCCACAGTGACCTTGATGTCTGTTCCCTTGATATCAAAAGAGCCACCGAGATCAATGGTTTTGACCTCTGTTTTCTCTTCATCCTGTTTGTTGATCACAAGGAGTTTGACCGCACGCCATTTTCCTTTGACATTTTCAGGGACGACCACTTTTCTTTCGATTTTTTCCTGTGCCTGAACCTCAGGATGATTTTTGTTATCGCCGCCCAAAGAACCTTCCGCCGCTTTTTCAATCTCAGCCATTTGCAAAGCCTGTTCCTCGGGAGTTTCCTCGGCCGCGGTGCTACTGCCAGAGCCTTCAGGCAGATTTTCCGGCATATTTGCCAGTTTGGCATCGAGCTTGAGTTTGGGCTCTTCGTCAGAGCAAGCCGAAAGACCCGCGCAGAAGATCGCCAGAATCAGACATTTGAGAAGGAGAGAGTAGATACGATTATTTTTTTTCATTTTATCTATCGAACCAATGAATAGTTGAGTAGCGGTTGATTTCCTAAAGATTCAAACTCGCCTTACAAAGACGCGTTTGCTTGTTTCTCATGAACAAACTTGCAGGCTATTTTTATTTCCACCACTTCAGACAGCCCAATCGATTACAAAAAAACCGATCCATTAAAAATGGTCGGAATCAAAAGAGGTACCCTGAAGGGGCTCGAACCTGTGACTTAAGGCTCCCAAACCATCGCTCCATACAGCGGAGCTATGGGTACTTACATTTTCAGGTGAAATTACTATAGAGGAAAATCTTCTTTGAGGCAATACCGCAGGAGTCTTATTTTATTAAGAATCTGCTTAAAGCTCAAATAGTTTCCTGATTTGCAGTGGCATCATTGAATTTCCTGTCGAGAACGTCAGGAAATGCTTGTGGGAATGAAATCCAATGATTCAGCTGTTTGAATAAATTTTAGTGTTGTCCTGTGCAATTTTTCGGAGATCCAGACGCAATTTTCTGTTTGAATCTTTATCTCCAATCTTGATATCCAGCCAACGCATCAAATCTTCGGTTTCCTTTGGAATTTTAACATCGGGTTCCAGGTCTTTATGTTGAATTGCTTTTAAAAAACCAACCAATTTGTCTAAGCCATCCTCAGACCACTGGACAATCAGCAATTCAGCAAATTCTTTGACCTCGCTATCCTCAAAAGATTCAATCATGGAAACGATGTCTTTATTCAATAAATGATCTTCATTTAATTTAACGATATGCGATGGCCAGTCCCCATATTTTTTATGATAGGTCACATTTTGTATTCCATTAAACAATGACGTTACAAATGGGTTCTGATTTTTCCTTACATAATCAATTAAGGGGAATAGCTGAATAGGCCAAAAGCAATAACTGGAAAATAAAACTCTAAGGTTATTGACCTCTTTGCTATCCATATCTTTAAAATGGACGACCGAGCGATTTCCGCTTGTGAAGGTCGTGAAATTGTAATCGATAAGGTTACTCAAATCAAAATCGTCGCTTATCAAGCCATCGCGAACCATCATGTCTCGAATTGGCGAACCTTTATAAGGATAAAAAACACCCACGGACTGCGTGTCTGTCCTCAACAGTCTATTCAATCCTATGGTGCGGAAAATATCTTCTTTACTCTCATTGGGCAGACCTATCATGTTGAATGAAACTTTTTGAATGCCTTTTTGTTCAAGCAGATTGTAAGCGGTTACATATACGAGATTGTCTACAGGTTTGCTCAATAGACCGTTTCGAATATCAGAGTTTCCTGTTTCCATACCGATTGAGACACTTTTGCAATTGGTGTCATGTAAAATCTGAGCTGAGAACTCCGTAATGCTTTGTCCGGTTGTTTCAATCACATAGGGAATTTTGAGATCTGCGTAGAGGTCCCGGAATTCTTCCATGCGTTCAGGGCTCATCAACAAGAAAGTTTCGTCCCAGAACTTTAAAAATTCTATGTCGTATTTATCTACGGCATTACGAATTTCTTCAATGACCCGGGGAATACTTTTTTCACGGTGATAGCTTGCATTTGTAAATTTATATATTTCATGCAGTTGAACGTTAATACAATAGGAACATTTGTATGGACATCCTCTGCTCATTTCGAAATCGCCATATTTGTAGACGTAACCAAGAAACGGTTTGTAAAAAGCTGTGGCAGGGTAGATTGTCCAGTCCGGAAATGGGAATAAATCGAGATTTTGTTCGTAGGGTCGCACTCTATTTTTCTCAATAGAGCCATCTTCATTTTTTAGCCAGATATTCGGAATATTGTTGAAGCCGTTTTTGTTGTCTATTCTCTCTGCAATATCAAGAACTACATATTCACCTTCACCAACACAAACCATATCGAAACAACGTTCTGCAATGACGCCTTCAGGGTCAACCGTTGCGTGAACTCCGCCAGCAATAGTGGGTATAGAGGGGAAGGCTTGTTTGACCCTGCGCATGAGAGTCAGGCCCAGGGGATAATCATCGGTCAACGCACTTAAGCCGATAATATCTGGTTTAAAGGCATCGATCTCGGCAATGATTGTTTCCACAAGTGTGTTGAAAATAATTTTTTTGCGAGAGGGCAAGCGTTCAAAGTTTCGAGCTTCTTTAAATTCTAATGTCTTTAAGCCCATAGCGTTTGAATCTTGTGGAGCGGTATGGTCTTGAACCAATATGTATTGCGTACAATCGAAAAGTTGAAACTCATGTCCGGCATTTTTTAAAACTGCGGCAAGAGATGCAAGTCCGATAGGTTTATTTCCAACTGCAAATTGGTTTGAGTAAATTGTAAAAAGTTTCATTTTTATTTTTCCTTACTCTCAGTCAGAGAGTATCAGCACTTTATTTATATAAATAAGGTTCATGATTCTTTAAGAGTCATAAAACAAATATTTAATGTAAAAAAATATGATGAATTTGAACGGGGATCACCATTTTCCAGAGAGGTTGAATGCGATGAAAGTTTTTTTCGATGCTCGTAGAAGAGGTCGTGGAGCCAGTGGCAAAATCTCTACAAATTACGACTCACAAGAATCAACATTTCACCAGAACGAGATCAACCGCCCGCCAGATATAGTAGCAAGATTTTAGGATATACCAAAGAAATTTAGCACCTAACCTCAATATGTAAGCATTTGAAGATATCCCGATGCCCTTTTTATAGATGGAAACGGAATGACGCTTCGCGTATCAGGAGGAGGGAGATGAATCAGCAACCCGTTGGATCGTGCCTGGTATTCCTGAAATGGCCGTGAATGGGTATGCAAAGATAGATGATAGGGAGGGGATGATGGCGGAGAGGGAGGGATTCGAACCCTCGGTAGGCTTTTGGCCTACACACACTTAGCAGGCGTGCGCCTTCAGCCAACTCGGCCACCTCTCCTTAACATGCCAATCTTTCAATCTACAAACCCAATGCGACCCATGCTCAAGTCGGGCAAGAAGGACTTGTTAGATATATATGTAAAAAACCAAAATTCGTTTCGATTGCATCAAGCCAAAGCCACGATAATTTCCAGATTTGTCCATTGTCACCTTCGGCTAAAAGAATCAAACCTGCGATCCCCGATACAGCCAGCAGTACAAGCTGTTGCCCCTCCGGTAGAGAAAGTGGCGGAGGGAGTAGGATTCGAACCCACGGAACTTTCGTTCAACGGTTTTCAAGACCGCCGCCTTAAACCACTCGGCCATCCCTCCGTGCAATCGGATTTCTATATTTCCCTAGTTGGCAACGTTTGTCAAGACATCCGTTGCTCCAATAAAGACAAAATCTGTTTTAATTGTCCAAGCGGAAGACTATAGAGGAAAATAGAGGAAACGGAAAGTATAAAACTCGCAATCGATTGAATTTTTAGGTAAAGGTTTCTTCTTCTGCGGAGTTTATGGAAAATGCAGGGTTGGGCGTATTCTCGGGACTTTTTAATAATAATGCAGTCTTTGATTGAGTTTTTCGGGATTGGATCGAGCGTCTTCGATATCGTCCAGGGTTATTTGGGTGCAACCCCCTGTGATCAATAGAGAGGATAAAACGTTTTTCTTGAGTTCATCGGCAAAAGCATTTCGGCAGGTATCATTTGCCTGCGTGACATAGCGCATCCCGTCTTTATAAAAAATCAGAAGGGCGGGTATATTTGCAGGATTGAAGGGATACAGACAAGAAATTTTTTCTGTTTGTGCAAGCGGGAGGACTTGAACGGAAGTGGCGCAACCTGCCATCAAAAGACCCGCCAGTAAGGCGGAAAATATTTTATGAGTGAGTCTGCTTTTTAGATAGTTCCCCAGTCCCGGGCGAATGCCCGGAACAGGAAGAATTGTTTTTATGCTGGGAAGGATCAATTTCTCACTCAATTTCTATTGTCGCGTTTGTTGAAAAACTCATTGTAACGATGAACAAAGTCTTTATCATCCAGTGGCAAGTGACAAGAACGACATGCTGAATAATCGACTTTGATCGGTTGGCCATCGGGAGAAAAAGCAGAGAAAATCCAGTCACCGGTTTTCAGTCCGGCGGGCGCATTTTTACCCCAGTCTTTGCCTTTTTGCATGACGTAGATTTTGGCTAAATTATCTTTAGTATTTTTTCCGTCAGGACGTTTGATCGCATTGCCATCGGCATCCAGTTTTGCGTTATAAATTTCCATGACAAGGATTGTGCCGTCGGGAAGCAACTTTCCAGCTCTTCCCGTGTTTCCCGTTGGGTTGATGAAAAGATCCCGCACATGTTTTGGTTTTTGAATGCCGTTCAGAAAACGTGGGAATTCTTCATAGTTTGCAGGGAATTTGAGCTCTCCATCTTTAGGGCCCTGGGCGAAGGCGGTGGCTCCAAAAGTCGAGAAAAATGCAAAAATAAGTGCCAGAGTCGTTGCGTTTATTTTGTTCATAGGATATTCCTTTCTTTGAAATCCGGTTGCAGATTGATTGCGTAAATTTCCTTTTACTGGATGGTCAGTTTTTTGTATTTGCTACGGCGATTTTCCTGTTTGCCACCGAGCTCCTGCTTGCGTTTCTCAAGATATTCCTCACAGTTTCCTTCAAACCATCGGACTTTTCTGTCGCCTTCAAAAACGAGCAAGTGGGTGCATACACGGTCCAGAAAATAACGGTCATGGCTGATGACCAGCACACAGCCGCTGAAATGAAGAATTGCGTTTTCCAGATTACGCAAGGTTGAGACATCGAGGTCGTTGGTGGGTTCGTCCAGCAGGAGAACGTTGCCACCGCGGCGCAGGAGTTTGGCAAGATGCACCCGGTTGCGTTCGCCGCCAGAGAGCTGGGAAACTTTTTTCTGCTGGTCGGTTCCCTTGAAATTGAATTTGCCGCAATAGGCACGTGAGTTGATGGTTTTGCCGCCTACTTCAATGTGCTCGGTTCCGCCAGTGATTTCTTCAAAGACGCTTTTGTCGCCTTCGAGATCATCACGATGTTGATCGACGTAAGACATTTTTACTGTGGGGCCGATTTTAAGTTCACCTGCCTCAGGTTGCTCTTCACCCATGAGCATACGGAACAGAGTGGTTTTGCCTGACCCGTTGGGGCCGATCAAACCAACGACCGCACCGCGTGGCACTGTGAAATCGAGGTTTTCAATGAGTTGATTGCCATTGTAACCTTTACTGATGCCATGCGCTTCAATGACAAATTCGCCCAACTGAGGACCGGGAGCGATTTGGATGTCGAGTGAGTTTTCATTCACTTCCGCTTGTTGCCCGGTAAGTTTTTCATATTCGCGGATACGGCTTTTATTTTTGGATCGGCGCGCGCTGGGTGAAGATCGAACCCATTCGAGTTCCGTCGTCAGCCTGCGTTGCAGGTCACTGGATGTTTTTTCTCGCTGTTTCAGGCGTTCGGCTTTTTGTTCCAGCCAGGAGCTGTAATTGCCTTCAAAGGGAATGCCTTTTCCGCTTTCCAGCTCCAGTATCCATTTGGTGATGTTGTCGAGGAAGTAACGGTCATGGGTGGATACAATGACGTTGCCGGGATAGTTGACCAGTGTGTCTTCAAGCCATTGCACGGTTTCGGCATCGAGATGGTTGGTGGGCTCGTCGAGCAGGAACATATCTGGTTTTTGCAACAAAAGTTGACACAGGGCAACCCGGCGGGCTTCGCCACCGGAAAGGGTGCTTGCTATTTGATCGTCGGGGGGAAGCACGAGGGCATTCATCGCGACATCTATCTGCCGGTCTAGCTCCCATCCATCGACGGCGTCTATCTGGTCTTGCAGGCGTCCCATTTTTTCGATGGCTTTTTCCATTGCGTCATCGTCCATGGGCTCGGCCATGCTTGCACTCACTGCGTTAAAATCATCGATGAGTTTTTTGATTTCGGCAAATGCCATTTCTACATTTTCCCGAACGGTTTTGTCCTTTTCGAGTCGAGGCTCTTGCGGAAGGTAACCCACGCGAGTTCCCTTCAATGCCGCCGCGCGACCGTCGATCTCCTTATCTTCCCCTGCCATGATGCGAAGCAGGGTTGATTTTCCCGCGCCGTTGTCACCAACGATTCCAATTTTGGCACCGTGATAAAACGAAAGGTTGATATTCTTCAACACAGTTTTAGGACCGTGGGACTTGCTCATCTCATGCATTGTAAAAATGTATTCACCTGCCATTTGCTTTTATTCCTCTGATTAAGTTACCGCTGTAAAATATTTAATATCCCCGAATCTTTGTTGAGGAAGAGGGGCCATCTTGGGAGATGTATGTCTCTCCTCATTTACTTCTTTTATAACATGGTTTGCCTTCAAACTTTGGATTGTCTTTGGACGCGGTATTCAATTTCTCAAGCGAGCCTATTTCGGGCCTATTTGAGTGATTTTTTTAAATTCAGGGTAAATTAGCCTACACATTTCGAACTGTCAATGTCTGTTGAATGTTTGTCTGAATTCGATTCGAGCAACTGTTTTTAAATGATTTCAGCCGCGTTTGTTTTTCGCATGATGACAAAATCGAAGGCATTGTCGTAGACGGACTTCATTCCCAAATGGTCGGCAATCCATGCAAACGTTGCCGGCCCGTAAAATACAATGTGCGTGGGATCGCGCTGGTAATACCAGGATTGAAAAGCGTTTGCATCCGGTTGCTTGTCTTTGACGGGGTACCATTTGGTCATAACCGCCAGGTAGCCAGCGTCGTTGATTGCGGCCTCGATGCGTTCCAGCTCCTTGCGCGGATTGCGGAAGTGCTCAAAGGCTTCGGTGGATACGATCAAATCGTAGCCAGCGGCATCCTCCCATTCGGGAAAAAAATAAGAATCGTAGCCCGTGGCCGAGTAACCTTCCCTTTCCAGCAAAGCGCAGAGCACGGGCGCGTAACCGCAACCATAATCAAGAACCGATTGGATGTCGGTACAATGTTGCTGGATGACTTCAATCTTGTCTCGAAACATTTTGACATAGCCTTGATTTTCAAGGCTGTTTTCATGTTCCAGATAGCGTTCTTTTTCCTCTGTTTCAGGTAGGAGGAAGTCGGGTGTGACAAAAACAAGCTGGCATACCCGACAAAGATGGAAGCTTCTTCCCTGGCTTTTGGTGAACGGTTCACTATCGGAATGGCAGAGCAAACATTGCATAAATTTAGGATTGCAGGCGGTGTGAGTTTTTATGATACCGGATTTTGCTTGATTCTAACCTTGCTACAGCTATAATCCCAAAAATAATATTACCGAGGCATTCAAAGTTTGCAGGTTTCCTTCTTGCATCTTATCCCCTTTTGATTTACGGAGAGCTATTAATGGTTGCATTTGTCAGCGGAAATGGTATTCGGCCAGGATACGTCATAAAATACAATAACCAACTCTATCGAGTTATGACCGCAGAGCACCGCACGCCGGGAAACAAACGTGCTTTTTGTCAGGCCAAATTGAGAAACCTTACCGATGGCACGCAAACCGAGGTCAAATTTCGCGCGGATGAGGGAATCGAACGTGCAGAGTTGGAACAGGCTGAAATGGAATACCTGTACGAAGACCCGATGGGTTATTGTTTCATGAATTTGGCGACTTATGAGCAGGTTTTCGTCGAAGAGAAATTGTTGAAAGACGCTTTAAAATTTCTCTTACCCAATGCGAAGGTGCAACTGGAATTTCATGAAGGGAAGCCGATTGGTATTTCGCTTCAGGAGACCGTTGATTTGAGAGTGGAGGACACTGAGCCACCGATGAAAGGTGCCACCGCTTCCGGTTCCGGAAAACCTGCCAAGCTTGAAACGGGTCACGTGGTGACGGTTCCGCAATTTGTTCAGATCGGCGAACTCGTACGTGTTTCTACCACTTCTGGCGATTATCTGGAAAGAGTCAAGGAGTAGTAACGCTGGGTCGGTTGTGGGAAAATTTCAGTTTGTCTGCTATCGAACGTTTCAACTGGGGCTGTAGGCGGTGATGAAGCTCGGTATTTTTTCTCGATCGCTGAGTTCATGCGACAGCTTGAGAGCCTCTTCCTTGCTGGCAAACTTATCAATCTGGACTTTGTAAAGCTGTTTGCTATTTAATGTAACAAAGACGTCGTAGCCTTTTTTCGCAAGAGTCCCGGTCAATTTATCTGCAAAAAATTTGGTTTTATAGGCACCCACCTGAACGGTGTAGAGGGTGGGGTGATGCTCAACCCGTTGCGCAATTTTTATAGGCTCCTCAATTACAGGTGCTCTCACAGGGGATACTTTTAACTGGGGATTTTTTATTTCTGTAAGGGCGGACAGTTTGAGTGCCGGAGGCACCGGTGCATGGACGGGTGTCAGGCTTTTGGGTTGAATCGGGATATTTCCTGATGAGATCGGTTTTTTGACTTCAGAAACGATGGCAGGTTGTGCGGGTGGTGGTGTTGTACCCCGTGGCTGAACTTTCGACACCAACTGCACGACTTGTGGGCTTGCGAGAGGCAAGTTTTTTTCCGTCGGTGTGGTGGTTGTGGCCACGGTCACAGGTTTTATATCTTCAGGCTCAGGTTGATTCGCTTCTGCCACGCTGTCCCATTCCTCCTGAATCTTTTGTTCCTTTTTGAGTTCCTTCAGGCCTTCGCTTGTTGCGGGGACGATTTCCGGGACGCTTGCCACTTCGCTTTCTTTGGCACTGCCAGGAGATTTTATGATTGCGGTCAAGCGCGACACCATGCCTGTCATCAGGCGATGCAGGTTGAGTTTGTTGGTAACATACTCAATGGGTGCAAACACTGCGGCGGTGATACCGGTTGGAATTTTCCCCAATCCTTCAAAATCTTTTTCCCGTTGCTCGGCTTTCCACAAAACTTCACCCGATCGGGTGTCGATCATTTGTACCGAAACGGCCAACTCAATGGATGAATGCAGTACCCAGTACGACCGTTCAATTTTGTCCACTCTTCCTAATACCACCGCATCGGCACCCAATAACTCAGCGAATTCCATGGGATTCACCGTGTTGAATCTTTCAGGATAGTCCCAGCCCTTTTTTTCCAGCAACGAGTCTATCAGGTAAGGTTCCATCAATGTAAAATTGGAACTTTGCAGATTGGCGTACATGCTTTGGCGAAGCAAAATGGCAATTTCAGACTGACCGACTTCAACTGTTTCAAAAGGAAGGATCGCTACTGTCTGCATCGGCGAAAGTCGTTTGAGATTGCCGGAAACTTTGGTTTTCAGTTCTGTGGCGCAGGCTGAAAAACCTATGGCGAGAACAGCCAGGGCCAAAAACCTCAGGGAATGTCTAAAATTTGCTTTTGGCCATGAGCGACCCTTATGAAACAAGGGTTCGCGAGTAGCCTCAAGGTAAAATATCGAAATATTAGATATCCTCTTTAACGTATTTTTGAAAATTCTTTGGGAGATTTTCATGACTCCTCATCCTGAATTGTCACCAGGGCTTGCTTGTAAAATTTCTTGCCGGTGATGCCTTTTTCGTTTCTAAGAGTGCCGATGATGAAAGCATTCTTTATCTCGTCTTCCGGCAGGAGTTTGTATTCGCCTTCATAAACCCCGCGCGATATTTCTTTCATGGCAATGCCAGACCTCCAGCTTCCTATATCGAAGCTCGCCTTCATTCCCGGTTGACCGAACAGGCTGACGTGAATCGTTTCTCCCGGATGCAGAAGGTGCCCTGATTTCAGGTCGGATTCGATTCGCGTGATCAAGGGCAAAACGGCTCGGAAGTTTTTTGTCCCAGAGGGATCGGGAATTCCTTTGATCGCCTGCATGGCAAAACTTTCAGCCGTTTTGTAAAATGAAAGTTGGGCGTCGGAATTTGCCATCTGACCTCTGACCATTGTCACTACAGAGGGAATCGCGATTCCCGAATAAGACATTTCGCTGTGGTCCACATCCCAGAGTGTTTCCCCTGTGCGCAAATCGAGCATCTCCAATTTGGCTTTTATCGTCGTTTCAGCGTGAATCCCGCCGGTGAAGTTATTTGCGTCCCAAACGTATCCCTTGATAACGGCGTCTACTCCCAAAATGGTTTTCCATTTTTCGACGGAAATATCAGGGAAATCTTTTTCTTCAATCTTGAAATGTTTCAGTCGGCGATCCACCTCTTCAAGAGTCATATCGTCATAACCCAGGTAACAAAAGTAGTCGAAAAACACTTTCCTGAAGATTTTTTGAGGCTCTTCCTCAATTTCTGCCGTTTGAGCCAGACCAAAGGGGAGAATGGCCACCGAACGGGGATAGTTCTTGATGCTTTTGGTGGGTTGATGAATGACGACCTGAGCCGTGCCGCACCCCCCAAGCAGAAGGGCCAGGGCAAGCAGACCCACCCAAAGAATACGATAAGATGGAACCGAAGGTTCTCTTCGCATAATTAATAGTTAAAATTCAAACAGTTATGAAAATAAATTGGAGCGATTAGATTGCCTTTATGATATGAATCTATTGTTTAAAAGTCAATTAATTAGTATAAATTTGTTTAAATTGTATTTTTGTGGGTGTGGATTTTTTCACAATTTTTTCATAAAAAATGTCTGGTAGGGAGGCAACTTTTTCGATCGATTTATTTTTTGGAAGCGGTGATTTTTTTGGAAGCGGATAAAACCCGGAGAAAAATTATTTCCCTTAATTATTTTAAATTAGGATTTCCTGCTGTAGTTCTGCTCTTGATACTGAAATATATATCTGTTAACTTTATTACGAGGGTGGTTTTTATTCTATTTATTTAAAAGGATCATTAACTAAAATGGCAAACAAGAGATTGTCAAATTGGCTTTGTTCGTGGTTTTTAGCGGTGGTTTTGATTTTGGCTCCTTCGATGGTCTCGGCTTCTCAAATCACTGAGGATCTGAAGGTAACGATTGATGCCGTCATCAAAATTGTAACGGACCCGAACTATAAGAAGGATGCGACGGCCAGACGTGAAAAATTGCGCGAATTATTTGGCAAGCGGTTCAATTACAAGCAAATGGTGATCCGTTCGCTGGCCAAAGATTGGGATGAGAGAACACCTGAAGAGCGTGAGCAATTCATCGGTTTATTCCGCCAATTGCTGGAAAAATCATACGCGGGTAAACTCGAATCTTATAAAGATGAAAAAATTGTTTACTTGGATGAACAGGTCAAAGGGGAATACGCACTCGTAAAAACACAAATCATTCGAAACGATGCCACCATCGACGTAGACTACAAACTGTTCAACGAAGACGGCGAATGGCGCGTCTACGATTTTGTGATCGAACGTGTGAGCATGATCCGCAATTATCGTTCGCAATTCACAAAAATCATTCGCAAAGATTCTTATTCCGGTTTGGTAGCCAAGCTTGAAAAGAAAATCAAAGACATCGAATCCAAGGATGGAGACGACTCGCTTTAAGCGAGGCTCGTCCCTTCCTTCGTTCGCCACAGGTCGCCTCGATGATTGAAAGTTCCGCTCCTGCAAGAATAGATTTTGCCGGAGGCACGCTCGATATCTGGCCGCTGTACCTTTTTTTTGGATTGCCACCCACCCTCAACGCGGCAATCGATTGTTATGCGACCGTTCAACTGACGCCCGATCCGTCGAGCAAAGCGATCACACTGGAATCGCGTGATCTGGGCATACGCGAACAGTTTTCTTCCTGCAATGCCTTGCCCGAAGGCAAGCATCCGCTGTCCCTGCTTATCAAAACAGTTCAATTTTACCAGCCTAAAGAAGGCGGAACCCTCGTGACTTCCTGTCAGGCCCCGCCCGGTTCGGGCATTGGTGGCTCCTCTGCGTTGAACATCGCACTGCACGGTGCTTTGAATACCTGGACAGGACGAAAGATGACCCGCCAGACCCTGCTCAAGGTTGCTAAAAATATTGAAACGCAAGTGATCGAAGTGCCAACAGGCTGGCAGGATTATTTTCCTGCACTGTACGGAGGAGCGTTGGCGGTATTGCCCGGGCTGGAATCGGTGGGGTATAGCAGAATTCCGCTTGACCTGAATGAAATGACGCGACGCTTTGTGCTTTGTTACACCGGCGCACCGCGCCGTTCGGCGATCAATAACTGGGAAGTGACAAAAGACGCGCTCGATGGCAAAAAGAGCGTGGTTCGCAAATTGACAGCACTCCAGAATATTGCGAAACGGATGGAACCCATTTTGCGGGCCGAAAAATGGGACGCCCTGGCTGAAATGCTCAAAGAGGAATGGGAGGCACGCAAGGCACTGGCCCCCAACATTGCCACATTAGAGATGAAAAATCTCATCAAACACGCCAAAAGCAAAGGCGCATGGGTTGCGAAAGTTTGCGGAGCAGGTGGCGGCGGTTGCGTCGCTTTCATGGTCCCACCAGATTTAAAGACCGCTGTGTCCGATGAACTGCAAGCAAGAGGAGGAACCGTTCTGCCCTTCCGTTTCGTCAAACGCGGATTGCAAATCAAACACGATCGCCGCTAGCGTGACGCTGGACCTGATAGGCCGTCTTTGCGAAAAGGTCAACGTAGAATGAAATGAAATTTATGCCCTCTTCATGATAGGATTCAAGATATCAAAATCAAAGAACGAGGTATTTTCATGCAACAGGAAATAATTTTTATTGTCGAAGAATCCCCAGAAGGCGGTTTCGAGGCAAAGGCACTCGGTCATTCCATTTTTACAGAAGCGGACAGTCTTTCAAATCTAAAGGAAATGGTGAAGGATGCGGTCCATTGCCATTTTGATGATAACGAAAAACCCTCAATGATCCGTCTCCACTTTGTGAAAGATGAGGTTATCCCGGCGTGAAACTCCCAAGAAACATCGGGGGTGAAAAATTATGCCAATTGCTTGAAACGTATGGCTACAACTTGAAACGTATGGCTACAAAATGATTCGTTAGACAGGAAGTCATATTCGGCTGACATCCGCCATCAAAGGCGAAGAACACCATATTACAATCCCGCGCCATTCTCCCATAAAAATTGGAACGCTGAATCAAATCATCAGCACCATTGCAACTTATCTTGGAATGGATAAAAAAGATTTGATTGAAAATCTTTTCAGTTGAGAACCTGCTCAATCACGAATTCTTCCAATTAAATTCATCGCCTTCGCCAGCGTGACGCTGGACTCAACGTGAACGATTGAAACCAGCGTAGCCAAACCTTTGATATTGCGATTGCGCCCAATCATTTTCGAATACTTGTAACGGAGTCGCCCATGGCCCCTGCGGCGAGCAGTCGTAGCAATAATCAAACACCTGCGCGCCTTGCTCCAATCGCTTAATTCCGAGCCCAACTGAGGCCACTGTCAGGCGAATACTATACTAGTACAAATCGGCATTGCTCAAGTTCGATGGGAAATACGCAGGCGTACTCAATATAACTTATACCCACACCTTCTGCATTTCCGTGGAGCCCAAGGGCTCCAAAAAAAATAGTTGTAAAAAACGGGTTTCCCACATTTTGGGCATCGAACCAGAAGTGTATAAATACCAACTGAAAAAAATAGTAAAAATAATGGAATTAAAAAATACACCCCGATCTCAAGAACTAAATATCCGAAAAAAAAACCTAAAGGAATCCAAAGTATAGTTACAGCAAAACTAATATAAATTTTCTTTTTTATATCTAATGACACAAATAAAATCCTCGTTTTGCAAGCGATTGTATAATTCGCATTTAACAAAAAAACCAACAACTATCGTCACCCACACTAGTTTCAACCTCAATATCAGAGTCAATTTTTTCATCAATGTCATAACTCCAAAAAGATTTGAAACTGTCCCAAATTGATTCTTCTGGATTTGGAGGAACTTTAGGATCCGCAGTTTGATGCTCAATGATGTTTAATTCATCAGCGTTATTTTTTATGTTAATAATTTCAGTACGACTAAGAGTGGTAGACACTTGGATAGGAATAGGGCTAGGAAGACCGGGGCCTACCATAAAACCTCTAAAATCAGAATTATGAGGGTCCCATAAAAGAGTAATATTAACTACTCCGAAGATTACAAGGTTATCATTTTTAGTCATACCGGGAACACTTCCAAACGCTAAGCCTCCAAAAATATCTACGCCCACATTCAGGCCTGAGCCTGCACCTACTGAAGAAAATATGCTACGGTTCCCCGTCTCAACATCTATAGCACCCCCAAAGCTACCTTCAACCCCGGTTCCGGTTACATTCGTTCCTCCTGTCCCTACAAGAATGTTAGCCTTAGGAAAAAGACCTGATGGGTCTCTTGCATTAATGGGGTTGTTATCGACGTAGGCGTAGAAGTTGATGCCGGCGCGGAAGCCTAGCGGGTCTTCGAGAATCTGCCGATTTCAGGATCGCCAGCGTGACGCTGGACTCAAAGTGAACGATTGAGACCTGCGTAGCCAAATTAGGGCTTGCGATTGCGCCCAATCTCCATCGAATGCTGATAAAAGTTTAGCTCCTAGTCTCCCACGCTAGTGGGACGGTAACCATTTTACCTATTTTCGCAGTTGTTTTGTAGATTGAAGGCTGAATATTTCATCTCGCATCGGGAAATATGAGGACTTTTGCGGGGATTCTTGTGTGTGCGTTGGCAAATGAACGGTCGCTATTTTTAGAGCTTAATCCTTTGAAAAATTGGGAATAAGGTGTAACATGTGTGCATCTATGAATTTTTAGGCAGGTCTCAATCAAAGGAGGTTCTCCTGTGGCTTTAGGTGAAAAGTTGCGTTTGGGCGATGTTTTGGTCAAGGCGGGAGCGATCACGTCGGAACAGTTGGGCAAGGCTCTCAAGGCTCAGCAACAATACAATATTCCCCTGGGCAAGGTTTTGATCAAGTCAAAGCTTCTGACTGAGGAAGCCCTGGCGATGAGCTTGTCGGAACAACTTCATTACCCCTATATCGATTTGCAGGCGATCAATATCGATCAGGACGCGATTCATAAGGTGAATGAAAATATGGCGCGTCTGCATCAGTTGGTCCCCGTTTATATAAAGGATGGCAAGCTGGGAATTGCCATGGTCGACCCACTGAATATTTTTGCTGTGGATGAGGTGACCATCAAATCGGGGATGGATATAGAAGTGAACGTCGCTACTGAAACCGATGTCATGCATGCGATTCAGGAGTATTACGGAGTAGCGGCATCCATTCAGGCGGCGGTGCAGAGTCTGGGGGTCCTTGAAGAAAAACGCGAGGATGAAAAAGCCATTCTGGAAGAAGGGGCTCTTCCCACTGCTGAACTGGTGGCAGATACGCCTGTAGCCAATCTGGTGAAGATGATTTTGACGCAAGCTGTCGATGATGGTGCCAGTGATATTCATATCGAGCCCGGTGACGGCGTGACCCAGATACGCTATCGTATCGACGGGGTTTTGTTTGAAGCCTCACGACCTCCTAAAAGTCTGGAGTCGGCACTGATTTCCCGTATCAAAGTCATGGCCAACATGGATATTGCCGAAACCCGCGCCCCGCAGGACGGTGGTTTTGGGGTGCAACTGGGCAAAAAGAAGATTGAGCTTCGTGTTTCCACCTGCCCGACTGTATTTGGCGAAAATATGGTGCTGAGAATTCTGGATAAATCCAATTTGCGGGTGGATCTGGAAAAATCCGGTCTCACGGGTGTGAATCACGACAGAGTCGAAAAACTTCTAGTCAAACCTTACGGAGTTATTCTGGTAACCGGTCCTACCGGTAGCGGAAAGACCACCACTCTTTATGGTGCGCTTCAAAAGCTGAACACTCCCACAAAAAATATCAAGACCATTGAAGACCCTGTGGAATACCGCCTGCCCGGGATCAGGCAAACGCAAGTGAACCCCAAAGCCAATATCACCTTTGTGACGGGTTTGCGGTCCTTGATGCGGCAAGATCCCGACATCATCATGGTGGGTGAAATTCGAGACAATGATACGGCTGAAATTGCGGTACAAGCCGCCTTGACGGGTCATCTTGTGCTCAGCACTCTGCATACCAACGATGCGCCGGGTGCAATCGCTCGTCTCACCGATCTGAAAATTGCGCCATTTTTGCTCGCGTCATCCATCATAGGCGTGATAGCCCAACGTTTGATAAGGACCATTTGCAAAGAGTGTGCGGTGCCCTACACCCCGACCGATGAAGAGTTGAAAATATTGTTTCCCAAGGGCGACCCGCAACCCGGACATTTGATGAAAGGGGAGGGGTGCAAGCAATGCAAAAGAAGCGGTTACAGCGGACGCATCGGGGTGTTTGAAGTTTTGGTGGTCAGCGATGATATACGCGAGCTCATTCTAAAGGGTGCGGCTCCCATGGAAATTCGTGATACAGCGATAGCGAATCATGGGATGATCACGCTTAGACAAGACGGTATCAACAAGGTGCTTGCAGGCATAACCACCGTGGAAGAGCTCAACCGGGTGACCTTTGCCGATTGACAGTTTGTTATGCAGAAATGATTGAGTTGTTTTTCAAATCAACCTTTCACCTTTGATTTCTGAAGATTGAGTGTTTAAAAGAATATGAATTCTGAGCGTGTCCAGCGATGGTTCGATTTTTTATTTCGTAAACGGTCGACGGCCAATCCCTTTGTCATTATACCCATTGTAGTGGCATTGATTGGTTTCAGCTCGGGTTTCACCGCTTTGGTTTTTGTCGAACATTACAGAGATTTTGGAGTCCTCAGCAATTTGCAATCCCTGCAAATTGAAACGCTTTTAGGGGGGATACGATTTGAAGTTTTGATCTTTACTTTGATCGGCGGGTTTGCGGGTCTGGGCATTGCATTCGCAATCCATAATCCCATAAAGAAAATAATGGAAGGAACACGTCAAATTGCTAGGGGTAATTTTGATTCCACCATTGACCTTGATAAGTTGGATGAATTTGCCTTGCTCGGCAGGGATTTCAATAAAATGGCGAGCGCGCTCAGCAAGTATTTTACTGGGAACATTGGTTCGGGCTGGATCATTTTCGATTTGAACGGGATTGTCATCTCCAATGACAAGGGTGCCGAGAGGCTATTGGATGTCTCTTCCGGTGAATTGCTTGCGAAGGATGCAGACTGGATCATGCGTTCCGTTTCACTGAATTCTCAATTCAAAGAAGCGGTGGAACTGGGTATCAATGCACATCTGGAAAGTGAGGAGATAGAAATCTCTGGCAAGGACAAAAGGGAACAAGTGATAGAGTTCAGTTTGTCGACCGTTTTGTTAAAAGATACAGAAGGAAAAGCATTGGCCGTTGCTGTCATCTTCAAGGATCTTGCCAAAGTGAGTGAGATCGCAGAACGTGTGCAACATGCAGACAGGCTGGCCGCATTGGGCAGTATGGCCGCAGGCCTGGCTCATGAAATACGTAATCCACTGAGTTCGATCAAAGGTTTGGCGCAACTTCTGGGTGAGAAATACGAGCCCGATGATTCAGCCAAGTCCTACACCCGGATCATGACTCATGAGATCGATCGACTGGATAATGTGGTTTCCAATTTACTCAATTTTTCCCAGTTGGGACCCGGGAAAAAGAAGTCCTGTTCTCTTGAAGATATCGTCGATCAGGCCGCTATGCTTGTTCAGGCAGAGTCTGGAAAAAGTAAAGTAAAGATAATTAAAAGGCTTCCCCCTGATTTGCCTTCAATCTGGGGAGAAGATGAAAATTTGGTCCAAGTTTTTCTCAACATTCTTCTCAACGCAGTACAGGCGGCACCCGTTGGTAGCGGAGTCGAAATTATTGGCAAGTTGAAACCTGTCAAAAGCGAAAAGGGTGCTTGCGTTCAGATTGATATTAGGAATCAGGGTGCGCCCATTGACCCGAAAATACGTTCAAAGATTTTCGATCCTTTTTTTTCCACAAAAAAAGAAGGCACCGGATTGGGGCTGGCGATCAGCCATCAAATCGTATCAAAACACAAAGGACATCTTCGTGTCAGTCGAGATGGAGATTTCACAGTCTTCACAGTAGAATTTCCAGTTTGAGAAGAGAATTATCCCGGGACGGACGCGGGCATGAAGAGTTTTTGATAACAAACAAAAAGTGTAATGGCATTGGATAAAATATTAGTGGTTGAAGACGATGAAGGAGGGCGGTTTTTCCTGTCCGAATTTTTGAAAACAGAGAAGCGAGAATTCGTGGCTGTTGCCGATGGAGAAAGTGCGGTTAAAGAAATGCAAGCCGGCGATTTCCCTTTGGCAATTCTCGACTACAATTTACCAGGAATTGATGGATTGGAAACCTTTCGTCAACTGCGCGAAATCAATCCCGATACAGAAGGCATCATGATCACCGCATTTGGAAATAAGGACCTGGCGATGAATGCGGTCAATGTGGGTATTCTGGATTTTTTCAACAAACCCCTTGAGTTGGCGGAAATCCGAATTGTAATCCGCCGAGCCTGGGAACGTGCGCAATTAAAACGGGAAGTCAGCGAACTGAGAAGACGGGTACGCAGTCAGTTTGGACTGGACCGGATACTTGGCTCCAGTCCGGGAATTTGCGCCGTAAAAGAATGCATTGAAAAAGTTGCTGAGAACGATGTTTCCGTATTGATACAAGGTGAAAGTGGAACGGGGAAGGAGTTGGTTGCCCAGGCTTTACATTACCTCAGCCCAAGATGCAAAGGGCCGTTCATAAAAGTCAACTGCGCGGCATTGCCAATGGATTTGCTGGAAGCTGAATTTTTTGGGCATGAAAAAGGCGCATTCACAGGAGCTGTCAAAAAGAAGCGCGGAAAATTTGAACTGGCCAGCGGAGGTACCCTGTTTCTGGATGAAATTGGCGACATGTCACCCGCCACGCAAATGAAAATTTTGCGTGCCATTCAAGAAAATGAAATAGAACCCGTTGGCGGCGAGCACAGTATTAAAATTGACATTCGACTCATCGCGGCCACCAACAAAAATCTGGAACGTGCCGTTCAGGAAGGTGAATTTCGGGAAGATTTATTTTACAGGCTCAATGTAGTCAACCTGCAAATTCCTCCGTTGAGGGAGCGCAGGGAGGACATTCCTGAAATCGCTCAGCATTTTTTGAGGATGTACAATGAAAAATTCAAAAAAGATATTGAGTCGATCTCAAAAGAAGCCATGGAGTTATTGTTAAACTATTCCTGGCCGGGGAATATCCGAGAGCTGGAAAATATAATCCAAAGGGTGATTGTTCTGGCGTATAATAATGTCTTAGAAAAAAATGATTTTCTCAGGTGTTATCCGTCCTTTGAAAAAAATGCCCCTGTGTCTTCACCTGTATTGAGTTTTCAGGAGAATGTAGACGCGGTTGTGGCGTGGACGGAAAAACAGTTGATACTCGACGGACTCAGGGAAGAAAACTGGAAGCGACAGGAAACCGCAGACCGCCTGAATATCAGCCGAAAATCGCTCCATAATAAAATGAAAAAATATGGAATCGGCGAATAAATGTTGGGGTCCTGTTTGTAGATTGAATAATACTGCAAACTATTTCCTGTGGTGTGTGCAGTAACATCGTCACCCTATTTGTAATTCAGTTATAAAGATGCCGCTATACGAATACAGAGCAAGAAATCGCAAGGGTGGATTGGAAGAGGGCAATATGAATGCCCATGATGCCGATGCGGTAGGACAGGAATTAGCCAAAAGAGGGCATTTCCCCGTTAAAATTCAAGAAATGGGGGGAGCGGGCCGAAATAAAGTTAAGGATGAAAAGAATGTTCCTTTCAGCCAGCGTTTTGAAAAGGTTACAGCTAAAGATCTGGTTCTGTTCACCCGGCAAATGTCGACATTGTTCAATGCGGGCCTTCCCATTCTGGGTATTTTGTCTGCCCTGACGGAACAAATGGAGAGCCCCAAGCTGAGACGTGTCCTCGCGCAGGTTCAGCTGGATATTCAGGGTGGCTTGGCTGTATCGGAAGCGATGTCAAAACATCCTGACGTTTTTTCGCAATTGTATTTGAGCATGATTGCCGCTGGTGAAGCGGGTGGTGTTATGGACGAGTTATTGAGTCGTCTCGCCGATCTTCTGGAAAAGGATGAAGAAAATCGCATCAAAGTAAAAGCGGCGATGAGTTATCCCAAAATGGTCGTTGGTGCCATGTCCATTGCCATGGTCATTCTGATGCTCAAGGTCGTTCCGATCTTTGTTGGCATGTTCGAAAAAGCCCACATTGATCTGCCTCTGGCCACACAAATAATGATCGGTGCAAACAAGGCATTTCAAGATTACTGGCACATTACCGGTGCGGTTATTTTTGGATTGTATATGTTGCATAAAAAATGGATCAGTACGACTTCGGGACGTTACAAATGGGATATGTTTCGGCTGAAATTTCCTTTGATAGGGCCGATTTTGTTACGTTCAGCGATGTCAAAGTTTGCACGTGTGTTTGGGACTTTGCAAAAAGGCGGGGTTCCCATTTTGGAAATTCTCAATGTTGCGGCACAGGTTATGGGCAATGTTGTGCTCACCCGGGTGGTTGTTGATGTTAGAGAAAGTGTCCAGGAAGGCTTGGGAATGGCTGTTCCGCTCAAACGGAGTGGACTGGTGCCACCCCTGGTTGTGCAGATGGTTGCCGCTGGGGAAGAGTCTGGTTCACTGGACAATATGTTGATCAAAGTGGCGAATTACTACGATGGAGAAGTCGATCAGGCTGTGAAAAATTTATCCAGTAAAATTGAACCGATCTTGCTAGTTTTTATGGGTGGCATGGTGTTATTTCTTGCGTTGGCCATATTTGTTCCCATGTGGGATATGTCAAAAATGGCTGGCTAAACGGATATCTGTACAGAAACGTAACGAGATTAATTATGAATCATCCTTTGAATATTAAAAGTCAAAAGCAGGACAACCGGAACAACTCAGAAAATGGATTTACTTTTATTGAGTTGATCATGGTTATTACCATGATTGGTATTCTCGTTTCGGTGGCGTTACAGAAAATGATCACCACTGCAGAGAAAACGGAGCTGATTGCCGAAGACATGACCATTGATACCATGCGTTCGAATATCGTTGCAAATTTTGGTTCTGACTTGCTTGAAGGAAGGACGGCCAAGTTCCCGGACGATCCTTTTCTCAATTTGGCCAAAGTGCCACGTGGTTATAACAACCTGAGGAACACTCAACCTACAGGTGAAGATGATGATTCTGATGTATGGGTATTCAGCCCCTCTGCAGGGTCGACCGGGCTCACTGTGCAACAGAGCGGTACGACTATCACCAGTTTCACGGTTACCGGCTATATTTACCATCAACGAAAAGATAACACCATTGTGAAATGGCCCTACGACGGGAATAGTGGCGTGATAGGAAGAAAAGTCGTAGTGTCGGAAGGTGCGGCAAGGCAGGAATTGGACCAGGAAAAAAGAGCTCGCGGTGAAACGCCACAAGGTCAAGTTCCTATAGAAAAGAAATAATTTCTTTAACAAATTGCAAGAGGACGCAGAGTTATGGATTCAATTTATGAAATCCTTATGGAATCGGGGAAAATTTTGCTGACATTCATGATCGTAGTATCGATTGTTGTCAGTGCCCTTATTTTGTTTGCCCCTAAAAAGGCAATGTCAATCAATACCGGGTTTGGTAAAACGTTTCAAACCGACTCCGTTTCCGATTCTGTGGACAAACATTATGACACCACTGAGGCCATTATTCAGCGTCGATGGTGGATTGGTGGATTTTTTTTGGCAGGTGCCATTTTTACCCTCAAGTATCTGTTGCTGGATTTTAAGGCGAGGATATTTATAGATGTGATTGTTGACCCGACCACCGGTAGCGGTGTCATGTTTACAGAAATGGCAGTGGACTTTTTCAGATGGTTTTTTATCATTACCGCAGGTATGGGGATTGTGACTTGTCTTGCAATATTATTCAATCCCAATTTGTTCCGGAAAATCAGTTCCGGTCTGGATAAATCCTACTCTACAAAAAGTGTTCAGGACCGTCTGGATAAATCCAACCATGGCATAGACGAATGGGTGATAAGGAACCATATTTTTGTAGGTCTGTTCCTTTTGTCGGGATCGATCTTTGTTTTCATCTTTTGTCTGAACACATTTTATATGAGGTAACCGGTGTGCCGATCCACAGTAATTTTTTTCAAGAGCCCGGCTTGAATTGACTGGCGAAGGTTTGAAGAATTTTTTGTTTTTCTGCCTCGCTCATCGTTCCTACTTGGTTACGGATTTCTTCAACTTGCTCCGGGGTCATGCTGTGCATTTGCTCTTGAGCAAATTTCTGAAAATTTTCCATATTAAACGCTTCCCCCTGCATAGGGTTTTTAGGATTGAAGGTGGATGAAGAAGACGGTGCCTTTTCAACGTTGCCTTTAAAAAGGATATAATCCCCATCGACAGCACCCACGATACCCTCGTTTTCAAGATTCTTTAACACGTCGCCGATTGAAGTCTCATTTGTTTTGCAGGCCTCATAAATAGCTTTGAAAGGCAGACGGACCGATTTTGAAGGATACCCGTTTTTACGAATAGAATGTTTGACGCTTTCTTCCATGAATCTTTCCTCTATAGTATTTTTTTCAAAAATTAAAAATCATTGATTCAGACATCACATAATATATCAACAGGGCCAACTATGCCTCAGCTCTGTATAGTATAATCATCTTTTTAATATCGGTAAAAATTTTTGCTGTCACACTGGCATTCAAAATCATGGCGAGTTCGAACAAAAAAAATAAACGGTTGATAGCAGATTCCCAATCGGTTTCCATCCGCGTTGCCATCGCGCAGATGAATTCGACCGTTGGTGATTTCTCCGGTAATTTTGAGAAGATGCGCTCTTTCCTAAAACAAGCAAAGAAAAACCGCGCGGATTGGGTGTTGTTTCCCGAAATGGCAGTCACCGGCTATCCTCCCGAAGACTTGTTGTACAAAAGAAAATTCATCACTGAAAACAAGGCGGTGCTGACTCGACTGATTCCCCACACCAAAGGCGTCGCCGTGGTCGTGGGTTATGTGGAGCAGGTCGGACACAAACTTTACAACTCAGCCGCCATACTCGCAGACGGAAAACTTCGCGCCCATGCGCGCAAGATGTGCTTGCCCAACTACGGAGTTTTCGACGAAAAACGCTATTTCAGCGAAGGTGACCGTCCCTTGAAAATTCAGTACAATGGCATCGGCATCGGAATCACCCTGTGCGAGGACATCTGGGACGCGAATGGCCCCGGCAGGACTTTGTCGGAAGAAGGCGAGGTCGATCTCATTTTCAATATCTCTTCCTCGCCCTGGCACAACGGAAAAGTCGAAGCCCGAAATGCCATGCTCAAACAACGGGCACGTCAGTACGATGCCAATATTGTATACGCCAACCTGGTCGGCGGGCAAGACGAACTGGTGTTTGATGGCAACAGCCGGGTGCTTTCTCGACGTGGCAAGCCCCAGACCGAAGGCCCCTCATTTGAAGAAAAGCTCATCTGCTCCGATATCGAAATCACACCCAAACCAAAATCATCCAAAACATCGGCAACTGACATCCGCCGCATAAAAAATTGCAAGATCGCTGTCCCTGCCTGTTATAAAAATAGTGAGAAACCAGAACTCATCAAGGAACTCCGCCAAAAGTTGGACACCTGGGAAGAGATTTACAAAGCACTGGTGCTTGGGACCCGGGATTATCTCGCAAAAAATCGCTTCACACAGGCGGTGATAGGATTGAGTGGCGGTATCGATTCTGCATTGACCGCAGCCATCGCCGTCGATGCCCTAGGAGCCGAAAACGTGATCGGTGTCATGATGCCATCGCCCTGGTCTTCCGACCACAGCGTCAACGACTCAAAACAATTGGCAGAAAACCTGAAAATAAAAGTGCATTGTCTTGCCATCAAAAAAGCCATGCAGGCCTACGAAAAAATTTTGCAGGGTCTGTTTAAAGGAACCGAATCAGGACTGGCTGAAGAAAATCTGCAAGCCCGGATACGCGGCAACCTTCTCATGGCACTTTCGAATAAAATGGGATGGCTGGTCCTGAGCACCGGCAACAAAAGTGAAATCAGCGTCGGTTATTGTACCCTCTATGGTGACATGGCAGGCGGATTTGCGCCTCTGAAAGACGTGCCCAAAACCTGGGTGTATGCATTGTCTCACTGGATCAACCGACGCGACGGTCAATCCACCATCCCCGAAAATATTTTGCACAAGGAACCCTCAGCTGAGTTGAAACCGGGCCAGTTCGACAGCGATTCCCTGCCGCCCTACGATGTCCTGGATCGCGGACTCGCCCTTTACGTCGAAAACGATGGCGGCATCGAGTCACTCATAGAAGCCGGACTCAGCCCCAAAGATGCCGAAAACATTTCCCGCCGCGTTGACCAGAATGAATACAAACGCAGGCAAGGTCCGCCCGGTATTAAAATCACCCCCCGCGCCTTCGGCAAAGACCGTCGCCTGCCCCTCAGCAACCGCTTCCAAGGCTAACCGGCGAGCCGCCGGAGACATTGGGCTGATATCTGCAAGTATCCATAACAGGTCGAGTGCAATCGCAAAGCATATTATTTTCGCACAGGTCAGCCGCGGGAAAAGGCTGGAGAAAATTGGTTGTGTTCGTACAAACCTCTCCAATTGTCACAATTTTGTTACATTTATCTAATTTTAACAAAATGCTTGATTTTTAGATATACACAGAAATTTGAATAAAATATAATAAATTTATATTTTTTTAGAACACCGCTTGTCTTTTTTTTATTCGACAGGGACTTGTCTGTGAACATAACTAGGGGAGTAATGAAATGAGCTTATTCAAAGCATGGGTTGCGACTGCGCGAGAAAAAAGCATCTGTTTTTAATACCATTTAGTAGTATTTCGGGGAGAATGATTATGAACCGCTTGCCTTCAGTTTTTTCTATTTTCACAGTTCTGTTATTCATCTTTAGCTTGACTGGTATTTCAGTGGCCCAAACCGTTCCAGGCAAAAGCGTAAGTGCCCTCGCGACTGGAATAGCAGGTGCCCGTGGAGTCAGTCATGACTCAGACGGAAACGCGTATACCATGGGTAGAGATACCGGGACTGTCTTTAAGATTACACCCACCGGCGCGCTTAGTATTATTAAAGAAATGGGTGCCGGCTTTTATGTAGGTCCTTTTTTTGATCAGGCAACGGGCGATATTTACATATCCAACTGCCATGGTGCCATTTTAAGGCTAAATCCTTCGACAGGTGTTGTAAGTACTTTGGCCACAGTCGGCACGTCGTGTGCTGGCGGCTTCACGAGCGATGCGTCAGCAAACATTTATGTTTCAGATTTTGTGACTAGCGTATTCAAGATCACACCTTCCGGTAGCATAAGCACGTACGCTACGGGATTGAGTTTTCCTGACGGAATAGACTTCGGCCCTGGAGGAGAATTATATGTCGCTAACAGGGGAACGAATCAGGTTATGGTTGTTCCTCCGGGCGGCGGTGTTGCTTCCGTTTTTGGTGCGTCCGGTTTGAGTACTCCGCTGGATGTTCTCGCCGACGACTCAGGAAATGTATTCGCGGCAAACTTTGGTAATGGAACCCTTTCAAAAATCAGTCCTGCAGGTGTGGTGAGTTCGTTTGGTACCGGATTCGTTAGTCCTCTTGGTCTTGCTTTTGATATTACCGGCAATCTGATCATAGCCGATTTTGGAGCCGGCTCTATTTATACGACTGGACCTGTGGTTTTGTTTTCGGACACTTTTGATAATGACTCAATTGCATCGGGGACAACTAGCTTAAGCAACTGGACGGTCACCAATGGTAATGTGGATGTGATTGGCCCAGGTTTCGCCGACTTGTATATGGGGAACGGCGACTACCTCGATATGGACGGTGCGATTTCGAATGCTACGATTGAATCCCCTACCTTAACCCTTGCCCCCGGAACCTATGAGTTGTCATTCGAGTTGGGTAATAACTCCAATCTTGGCAGCTATGATAATGGTTTGCTGGTTTCTTTGGGGACTGTGTTCAGTCAAACCTTCCTGGCCCCGGCACATGCAAATTTTTCAGGGGAACAACTGGTAAAGACTGTGATTCGATTTGTTATTGAGAATCCTACATCGGCGAGCCTGATATTTCAGGAAACAGGTACCGCAAGCTCTGGAGGCACCGTACTGGACGATGTTTTGCTGGTTAAAACAGACATTATTGAACCACTCCCCACTAATACTGAAGTTGTGTTCTCGGGTGCTTTTGATGATGAAACCTCATCAGCCTTATCAAATGACTGGTCTATCACCGCAGGCAATGTTGATCTTGTCTCTGACGGTTTAGGGGGTGCCTACCCAGGGAATGGCAATATTGTCGATATGGACGGTACGGGTGCCAATGCGAATGCGACCATTGTATCGAACCAGTTATTGTCCATCACTCCTGGAACCTATCATCTAACATTCGGGTTAGGCAATAACCCATACGTAAACAATGACAATGAGCTCAATATCAATTTAGGGACCGTGTTCCATCAATCCTTAAAAGCCCCGATAGATAGACCCGCATTGGAATTTTATCATTTTGAGTTTACCGTTAATGCAGGCACCACGGGAACCCTTTCATTCCAGGAAATCGGTACCGCTGACTGGAGGGGCACAATATTGGATGATGTTTTGCTGGTCAGAATCGCCCCTCTTAATCAGCCCCCCGTTGCGAATGCGGGTCCTTCGCAAGTGGTGGAACAGCAGGGAGCTTCTGGATCAAATGTGACGATGAACGGAACAGGTTCTTCTGATCCAGATGGCGATTCACTGACCTACAGCTGGACCGGACCTTTCGGTACAGCTACTGGCGCAACACCCACCGTCTTGATTCCTGCAGGAACGCATACGGTGTCGTTGACAGTGAATGACGGTACGGTAGATTCTTCTTCCGCATCAACAAGCACTACGGTTCGAGATACAATTGCTCCAGTTGTAACCGCTCCGGCGGATGTAACGACGGAAGCAACCGGTCCACAAACGGCTGTCGCTATCGGTTCCGCTACGGCGACCGATGCGGTTGGCGTTGTTTCTATCTCCAGTGACGCTCCTGCGAATTACACCGCGAGCACCACGACGGTAGTTACATGGACCGCTTGTGACGCGGCGGGCAACTGTGGCACCGCTACACAGAACGTCACCATTGTTGACACAACCGCTCCGGTCATCACCGCTCCGGCGGACATCACCACAGCGGCTACGGGCGTTTTGACACCCGTCAGCACGGGAACGGCGACGGCGACCGACGCCGTTGGCGTTGCTTCCATCACCAGCGATCAACCTGCTGGCTTCCCGGTAGACGCTACCACTGTTGTTACATGGACGGCTTGTGACGCGGCGGGCA
>Ga0210019_1000748_pt1 | contig 38820 bp, 29 predicted proteins | sample CryGeyCG2114_020_2_FD_183969 | JGI IMG/M metagenome (GOLD analysis project Ga0210019, IMG submission 183969) | Groundwater microbial communities from aquifer - Crystal Geyser CG11_big_fil_rev_8/21/14_0.20 (SPAdes) (version 2) | ecosystem: Environmental > Aquatic > Deep subsurface > Groundwater ...
TTCGAAAGCTCCTCCGAGCTTTCTTTTTGTTCCAAAAATTCTGGCGCCTGTTAATCCAAAATATGAAAATTCAAATTGTGCACAACCCCCCATTACAAGGTTTTTAGACTTTTTCAGAGATGACTATTTAGAAGCCAAGCCGATGTTTGATGATTGTGTTCGGTGGGCCTTTGAATCGAAAGCAAGATGTCTTTTACAATGGCTTAAATCGATTGGAAGAGACGTAAGATTTTGGAATTTCTTTACCCACAAGCTCACCAACGGTGTCGCAGAAGGAATCAATAGAGTTATCAAGGGCTTAAAGTGGCAAGCTTTCGGCTACCGCGACATGGATTATTTTATTCTCAAAATCCTCCAAAAAGTAGGCTACCTAAACTCCCAATATTGCTCGCATATGTTTAACTGACCAACAGAATCGGGAAAAAGACCCTCCATGTCTCGCTAAGGTTTGCGGATGGGGCAGGGGGTGGATTCTAGGGTTCCGATAAACATTAGTATTTACGGGCACTTGGCTTGAGCACGGCTCAAGACAGCCTGGCATCAAATATGCAAATATCTGATGGCGAGTTCGTTCGATCACTGTGTGTCGTGACGAAGGAGTGAGGTTTTGAAGAATAAAGTTCCGAAATAACGGAGGGAAACAATATGAAACGAATCATTCTTACCAGTCTTTTTATGGCCACAGTTAGCGGTCTTACTTTTGCGGCTGATACGTCTAGCACTTACTGCCCTCAAGGTAGTCAAGATACTGTGAACGACACTGCGAAAACAGACGCTGCTTCTGCAACTGACAAAAGTACTGCAACTGGCACTTATGATGCTCGCGCTTCTCAAGCTCCTCAAGCTCCTAAAACTGACGAGTAGTCAAAAGTTCTTGAGAGCTTGATCAAACGCTGTTGATAACTTTCAACTCCGTTATCAGCGTCGGTACGATACAAAATTATTTAAAAGCCGATCGCGCTCCGATCGGCTTTTTTTTTCTTTCAAGTCCCCGCTCCCAGGGGATCCAGTTCAAACTAAAGTAATTCACAGTCCAATGCGTTGGCTTGAGCGGGGGTTTGTGTATCACAAGAACATGATCCCCTCTTTGAAAATTTAAAACTTCCCAATGAAAGCTTGTGCGAGGCGCCTGAAACTCGGGAATTTCATTGGGGGCGAGTCCTTCCAGATACTTGTGTTGATGTACGATGGCACAGTGCCGAAGGGCATAGGCCAAGCCCAAACTCGCTATAAGCCCAAAAAAAGCAAAGATAATATCTCTACTATAAAGACAATAGAGACGATGAAAGCGGTGAAGCGCAATTACTGTGAAATTATTTTCTAAAATATTCGAAAGCCACGACCTTAGAAGTCTCTTCTCGATCTTCCAAGAACGCCAAGACACCTTCAAAAACCCTTTGGTCCATAAGCAAGCCCGCATGACCCAAAGGCAATATCCTGTTAGTTGACCCCTTAAGAAAGCAAGTTTCTGGTGGCGTGATCGTGTCATATTGCGCTGCTAGAGATAAAATCTGAGTCTGTAAACCCCTGTAGTGAACGGCATATAGATCTTTCAAAAACGCTGAACCAGGCATCATTTGCCAAACCCCTCTCGAAAACACTCCGAACAAGGCCGCTCCTATCGTAGCGGTCCATGTTCCCCGAAAAGGAGTGCCAAGTGCGACAAACTTTCTGATCAGTCGGTGGCCGCCGAGCTTCTTAATATAATAATAGGCAATTAAGCCGCCCATACTATGGGCGACAATGTCGATACGTTTAAATTTGTGCTTCTCCGAATAGAGATCCATGATTCGTTCTACTTCAAATACCAGACGCTCAGCAGATTCTCGAATGTCGCGGATATTTACAAGGCCAAGATCAAGGATGAAAACATTTCTATTTCTCGTCTGGAGGTATTTATCGAACGGATCCAGGACACCGGAGGTTCCAAGAAATCCTTGGACTAAAATTATGGGGGGCTCATCTGAGTGCTCGGTTAGATGGCTTTGACGTGTTAATCCAAATCTGAGGTTATGTTGGAAATATTTAAAGGTATGCCATGCATCAAAGCTCAGATCGCGAACGAAATCTTTGACACGGCTACGCTGTCGAGCAGGTTTTCTATTCTTTCCCACTTCTTTCTATTATATAGGATAAATGGGAATTCTATTTAGCCTTCTTTGTAGGGGGTTTATCGGCGGCTGATTCCTGTTCGGCTTGGCTTTGTAATTCTTCAAAGGCATCCCAATTGGAATTATTCCCTGAAGAAATTCCGGAAAATCGAAGAGCAAAATCATGAGGATTGGATGACTGTCGAAGGGCCTCCTCATAGGAAATTAGATCTTTTGTAAGCAACTGCATGAGCGATTGATCAAAGGTCTGCATTTCGTAAGAAGTATGACTGTCGGCAATAGCTTGCGTAATTTCTCGCGTGTGATCCGGGTTCTCGATCATTTCCTTGATTCGAGCATTATTGATCAAGACTTCCATGGCCGGCACGCGACCTTCACCGGATTTCTTAGGAACCAAGCGTTGCGAAATGATGGCCTTAATCACACTAGCAAGTTGTAAGCGGATTTGCTTATGTTGATAAGGAGGAAAGACGCTAACAATTCGGTTAATGGTTTCAGCCGCATCCATAGTATGCAAAGTGCTGAAAACTAGGTGCCCTGTTTCGGCAGCCGACAATGCCGTCTCCATCGTTTCTGCATCTCGCATTTCTCCAACGAGAATCACATCGGGATCCTGACGGAGTGCCGCCCGCAATGCAAAATGAAAACCAACGGTATCGACGCCCACTTCGCGTTGATTGACGATGGACTTCTTATCTTTGATTAAATATTCGATTGGTTCTTCAATGGTTACGATATGACAAGCACGATTTTCATTTATATTGTCGACCATCGCTGCAAGCGTGGTTGATTTTCCGCTGCCGGTAGCTCCTGTTACCAAGATCAAGCCACGCTCGTTCATCGACAGTTTTCGTAATGTAGGTGGGAGAAGCAGTTCCTCGACACTCTTAACAAGATAGGGAATGACTCGAAGGACAACACCCGTTGTCCCTCTCTGTTGAAACACATTGACTCTGAATCGCCCCAATCCCGGAACGCCGTAGGCAAGGTCAACTTCGTTAAATTCTTGAAAACGTAATTTTTGCTGGGCATTCATCATGCTTTGGGTCATCGCACTGACCTGTTCGGGAGAAATCTTGGGTGCGTTATTTAGGGGCACCAAAGACCCATCGATTCTAAAGGTGGGGACGAGTCCCGCTTTGATGTGGATATCAGAGGCATTTGCCTTAACTGCAATTTTTAAAATATCGTTTAGTTCCATGGATAAATCATATTGTAGCACCCTTGGAGCATGCTGCGGTGGATTAAGTGCGCAAAGTTTTCACATTTTGTAGTGCAGTGTATAAGTTTTTGGTGCTTCGCTGCTGTTCAAAAGCACTGGTACTCTAGAGGTATGGCGAGTGAGCACGATCAGATCCAAATACCAGATGAATTACCTCTATTACCCGTACGCGATGTTGTTGTTTATCCGTATATGATTCTTCCACTATTTGTCGGGCGTACTTCATCTATTAATGCCGTCAATGAAGCACTCAACAAAGATCGTCTATTATTTCTCGCTGCCCAAAAGGACATCGACGAAGAATCGCCCACGCAGGGAACGATCTATCGCACGGGTTGTGTCGGTATGATCATGCGCATGAATAAGCTACCAGAGGATGGAAAGATAAAAATTCTTGTCCAAGGCTTGGTTAAAGCTGAGATCGAAAGTTTCAGTCAAGAGTACCCCCACTTTCAAGTTAAAATTAAAAAGATTCATGAGAACGCTTGGGAAGAACGTAGCTTAGAATCTGAAGCCTTAATTCGAAACGTAAAGGCACTTCTGGAACGAGTCATATCGATGGGGAAAGTTCTGTCACCGGACATTCTTGTCGTGCTTGATGAGATTGCGGAACCGGGACGACTGGCGGATCTTGTGGCAAGCAATCTTGGATTGAAAGTTCATGATAGTCAGGCGATTCTTGAAGTGTTGGATCCTGTTGATCGACTACGAAAAGTTAACGATGCGCTAACCAAAGAAATCGAAGTTCTTGAAATGCAGGCGAAGATTCAATCGCAAGCTAAAGATGAAATGAATAAAACTCAGCGAGACTATTTCTTGCGTGAGCAAATGCGAGCGATTCGAAGTGAGCTTGGCGACCCTGACTCTAAGTTTGAAGAAGTTGAAGAGTTTAGGACCAAAGTTAAAAACGCGGATATGACCGAAGATGCTGAGCGCGAAGCACTTAAGCAGCTTAAACGTCTTGAGAATATGCACGGTGATTCTGCCGAAGCTTCTATTATAAGGACATACTTAGATTGGATGGTCGATCTTCCCTGGAAGAAGGCTTCGGATGACAATTTGGATCTTACCGAAGCGAAGAAAATTTTGGATGAAGATCACTTTGATTTGGAGAAAATTAAGGATCGCATTTTGGATCACTTAGGAGTTTGTAAACTCAAGAAGTCATTGAAGGGTCCGATTCTTTGTTTTGTTGGGCCTCCTGGGGTAGGGAAAACATCACTTGGAAAAAGTATTGCTCGTACTATGGGAAGAAAGTTTATCCGCATGAGTATGGGCGGTATTAAAGATGAATCCGAGATTCGCGGGCATCGCCGTACCTATGTGGGGGCGATGCCTGGTCGGATCATTCAAGGACTTCGATTGTCCGGTACAAACAACCCCGTATTTGTGTTGGACGAGATCGATAAATTGGGTGTGGACTATCGAGGCGACCCTGCTTCCGCTCTGTTGGAAGTATTGGATTCCGAGCAAAATAATTCCTTCAGGGATCATTATATGAATCTTCCGGTTGATTTAAGCAATGTGATGTTTATTTGCACAGCTAACTCAACCGATACGATACCGGGGCCTTTGCGAGACCGTATGGAGATCATCCGCCTATCTGGATATAGCATGGAAGATAAGTTAGAGATTGCGAAACGCTATTTGATTCCGAAGCAGATTAAGGAAAATGGTTTGGCTCCAGACGACCTTCAAATTGGTGAAGCGGGTCTCAAAATCATTATTCAAGGTTATACGCGGGAAGCGGGTCTTCGAAGTTTCGAGAGGGAACTTGCAACCGTTTGTCGAAAAGTCGCGCGCGCCAAAGCGGATGATGAGAAAACATTCAAGGCAAGAAGAGTAACACCAAAACAGATTCACGATTACTTGGGACCCGTCAAAGTAGTTCCTGATCCGATGCGAGAAGAAGATCAAGTGGGAGTGGCCACGGGATTAGCATGGACGGAAACCGGCGGCGAAACTTTGACGATGGAAGCTAGTTTTGTAACTGGCAAAGGTGGCTTGCAGCTGACAGGTCAACTTGGTGACGTCATGAAAGAATCTGCTCAAGCAGCTCTATCGTATGTACGAACCAAAGCTGAAGATTTGGGCTTACCAAAGAACTTTTTTGCCGAGCATGATATTCACTTACATGTTCCGGCTGGCGCCATTCCCAAGGATGGACCGTCGGCGGGCATTACAATCGCGACTGCCTTAATTTCGTTGTTCACAGGCATTCCGATTAAATGCAAAGTTGCGATGACTGGCGAAGTAACACTTTTAGGTCGCGTTCTTCCGGTCGGCGGTATTAAAGAAAAAGTAATGGCGGCGATTCGGCAAGAGATTTTCGATATCGTGATGCCACGAGCTTGTGAAAAAGATCTTGTAGAACTTCCTAAGCACATTCGCTCCAAATTGAACGTACATTTGGTCGACCACGTAGAAGAAGTATTTGATCTTTGCTTAACACGTCCTCTTGGAATGGGTTCCACTTCCAAAAAACGTGGCACCAAGGGCCGACCCGGCACAGGATCTGGCGAGAGAGCACCACGAGCTTTCCAGTAGCGGCGGGTTGCGACGGCGCAACGCACAATATGTTTTCATTAGCCCAGCCTCTCCGTATTGAATTAGACTAATTCCATTCGGAGGAGGAGTTAATGTCATTAAAATCTAAATTTTTACTCGGCTTATTTATCTTTGGATTAGGTACATCGCTTAGTCTACAAGCACAGGATCGGATTAGACTCGAAGCTGTCGCTCATTTTAATAAATACGCTTCCGCAGAATACAACGACTGCTGGGGCTATACCGACGCCAATGGGAGAGAGTATGCCCTGCTAGGTGTTCGAAATGGAACCAGCATCATCGATATTACGGATCCTTCTGATCTAAGGGAAATTTCTTTTATCTCAAGCGCCAAATCCATTTGGAAGGACATTAAGACTTATCAAAACTATGCCTACGTTGTGACCGATAGTTCGGGATGGGGAATGCAAATTCTTGATTTATCGGGCCTTCCCGAAAAGGTTGAGCTCGTTAATACTTATAAGAAATTTACCATCTCTCACAACCTTTTCATCGATACAGATCGCGGCATATTATTTGCGCAGGGCAGTCACGCAGCGCCAGTTCGAATTCTTAGCTTGGCGGATCCCGTAAACCCCGTGCAAATTTCAAGTTTTGGTGTCGAAACTCATGATATGATGGCTCGCGATGGGCTTGTTTATGTTTCCGAAGGTGGACATGGCACGATTGGAATTTATGACTATAACGATCCGTCAAATCCAAAATTGGTAAAGCGATTTAAAATTCAAAGTGCGGGCTATGTTCACAATGCTTGGCTTTCGGATGATGGGCAGCACTTAATGACGACCGAAGAAACAGTGGGAAAAACGGTTAAAATGTTTGATCTCTCGGACTTGAACGATGTTCGATTGGTGGGAGAATATTTAGCGCCAAGTAAACTTGCTCACAACACTCATATCAAGGGCGATTACGCCTATATTTCGCACTATGGAAGTGGACTAAGAATTATTGATGTCTCGGATCCAACGAACTTGCAAGAAGTAGCCTATTTTACAAAAACCGATAAAGAAAATGGTAGCGGCTATATTGATGATTGGGGCGCTTATCCATTCTTCAAATCTGGCAAAATTCTTGTCTCAGATATTTCTGACGGTCTTTACGTGGTGGAATTTGATGGTGCCAAAGAATAGTATGTTCAATCAGGCCATGGCTTGCGGCCTCTTGTTTGGATGTTTGAGTTTGGGTAGCGCCCAAGCTCAAATGAACCATGGGACTCATGGACAGCTTAAGATTGGAGGACTGAATTCCAATCATATGCAGGCGGGTGAGCCAACTGATTGGCTATTGCGTTTTTTCGATAGTCACACTCACCAGCAGATAACCGATTTCGATATTATGCATGGCAAGTTGATGCATATGATTGTCGTCAAGGACGATTTGTCAGAGTTAGCTCATATTCACCCCAAGCTTAGTGATACTGGTGATTTCAGTATTCGTGTAAATACTCAAAATGAAGATCCCGATAACCAGGACCTCCCCAATACAGTTTTATCGGCGGGCAGATATTTTGTGTTTACCGAAGCTCTTCCTAAAGATGCCGAAATGATGATCATGAATCACTTCGAGCTGTCTGCCGAGGGCATGGATTCCCAACCCAAGCCTCTGGAAATCGATCTTGATATGGATCAGGGGGAAGATTTTGGAGCCAAATATTTTAAAGAAGATGGTAGTCCTGGCGTAGAGGGCGATCGCTATCGTGTAGAGTTCTCAGTCGAGCTTTTCGAATGGTGTAACTACTATCTTCCTAAATTTTACTTCAAAATTCTCGAAAATAGAGAGGGCGACTATCTGCCCGCAGAAAACTTGAACGAATGGCTCACGATGGGGGGGCATGCCGTTCTTGTTGGTCTAGATGGCGAGAAGCTAGAGGATCGCACCTTCTATCACCTCCATTCCTTTAGCCCGATTGATGAGCCGGCATTGTTTACTTTTCCTTACGATAATCATCAAGAGGGCCTGCCGGATGGCGAATATAAAATTTGGGGTCAGTTCAAGCAAGCTGAGCAAATCCTGAGTTTTTCGTTTGGATTACGCTTCAAAAATCCCCCTTCCTCAGTTTCAATTTTTCGGAAGACGGCCTGCTAGATCAGCTGTTAACCTGGATTTATGTCGAAGTCTGTTCGCGAGCTGAGAGAGCTTTTTTTAAGTTATTTTGAGTCCCAGGGTCACCGACGCATTCGCTCCTCGGCACTTATTCCACATAATGATCCGACATTACTATTTACGAATGCCGGAATGGTGCAATTCAAGGATTATTTTACGGGCAAAGAAAAGCCTAAGGATCCACGGGCGACGACTTGTCAAAAGTGTGTTCGGGCCGGCGGAAAGCACAATGACTTAGAAAGTGTAGGTCGAACCAAGCGTCACCACACATTTTTTGAAATGCTTGGAAACTTTTCCTTTGGCGATTATTTCAAAGAGAAAGCTATTGAGTTTGCATGGGAATTTTTGACTGAAAAAGTGAGTTTGCCCAAAAATAAACTCTGGGTGTCGGTATTCCGCGACGATGATGAAGCTTTTGATATTTGGACTAAGCAAATCGGCGTGCCGAAGGATCGAGTCGTTAGAATGGATGAAGCATCCAATTTTTGGGGCATGGGCGATACAGGTCCCTGTGGTCCCTGCACGGAAATCCATTTCGATCGTGGTGAAAGTTTTGGCGAAGACGAAACAATTTTTGATGGCGGCGAAAGATTCTTGGAAATATGGAATCTAGTCTTCATGCAATTTGAACGATTTGAAGATGGAAAGATGATCAAACTTCCAAAACCCTCCGTCGATACAGGCATGGGCCTTGAGCGCTTAGCTAGCGTCGTTCAAAATGTGGACAGCAATTATGACACCGATGGAATGCAGTCGATCCTGCAAGGTTTTGCAAAAATTACGGGTAAAGTTTATGGAAAGAATCTTCATGATGATGTGGCCCTTAAAGTTCTTACGGATCATATTCGGGCTTGTACGTTTTTAATTTCAGATGGGGTGCAGCCCGGGAACGAGGGTCGCTCCTATGTTTTACGACGAATCTTGAGACGAGCAATTCGATTTGGCAAAAATTTGGGCTGCGAGCGCCCTTTCTTTTATCAAGGTGTGGCCCATGTTATTAAAGAAATGGGCGAGGCTTATCCCGAGCTTGTTCAAAACCAAGCCGCGGTGACAAAGATTGTTCAGGTTGAAGAAGAGAAGTTTTTTGAGACATTAGAATCAGGACTGAAACTTTTGGAAGAAAGAATGAAAGGCTTGCGAAAATCGGATGCCTTGGACGGTGCGGTGGCTTTTCAGCTTTATGACACCTTTGGATTTCCATTGGATTTGACTGAGATGATCCTGGAAGAGCGACAGATGAAGCTTGATCACAAAGGATTTGAAAAAGCTCTTGAAGAGCAGCGAGAGAGAAGTCGGAAAGCTTGGAAGGGCAGTGGCCAGCGCGCGGTTGAAGATGTTTATCGCGGCATTCAAACAGCCGCTAAAGAATTTAAATTTGTCGGTTACGAAAAGCTTAAGACGGATGCAAAAATTGTGGCGATTCTCAATGATGGCAAAGAAGTAAACCAGCTGTCCGAGGGCGATGAGGCAGAAATTATTATAGATCAATGCCCTTTTTATGCGGAGTCCGGCGGGCAAGTGGGCGACAAAGGGTCGCTTGAGTCTTCGGCGGGAATCTTTAGAGTTGAAGATTGCCAGAAACCTGTCGGGAGTTTTCATAGTTTAATAGGAAAGCTCGAGAGGGGTCAGATGAAATCCGGAGATGCGGTTAGCGCCAAGGTAGATGAAAACTTGCGTAGACGTACGCGTATTCATCATACGATGACCCACGTGATGCACTGGGCTTTACAAAAGGTTTTAGGTGGTCATATCAAGCAGGCCGGAAGCTTGGTCGGTCCCGATTATTTACGATTCGATTTTTCACATTTTCAAGGGGTAAGCAAAGATGAATTGCGAAGGATTGAGAGTCTTTGTAATCAGAAAATCTGGGAAAATCCCTTATTGGATTTGGTGGAGGAAGACCTTGAAAAGGCCATAGCTTCTGGAGCTAAAGCTTTCTTTGAGGACAAGTATTCCGATCGTGTTCGAGTCTTGAGAATCGGAGACTTTTCCATCGAGCTTTGTGGCGGAACACATGCCAAGAGTTTAGCCGAAGCGGGAGTTTTTAAAATAATTCAAGAGTCGAGCGTCGCTTCAGGAGTTCGTCGGATCGTCGCCGTAACCGGAGAAGCCGCCTACGATTATATTCTCGAAGAAGAGGCGATGCTGGATCAAGTCGCCGAAAAGTTAAAAGCACCGAAAAAGGAGTTAAATGCCAGAGTTGAAAAGTTGCTCAAGGAGCGGGCAGAGCTTCAGAAAAAGTTGGGTCAAAAATCCACAGCTTCATCCTCAGATTTTGAAAGTCTTGTAAAAGATTACGGCTCCGTGGCAGTTTTGATTGAATTACCCAAAGTAGAAAATTCGAAAGATCTTCGACCGATTGCGGATGACTACAAGAATCGAATGAAAACAGGTGTTGTTTTATTGGGCGCTCTCGAAGAGGGAAAGGCCACTGTCGTTGTTTCAGTTTCTAAAGATTTGGCCGAGAGATTCAAAACAACAGATTTGGTCCGAAAGATTGGAGAGGCTCTAGGGGGCAAAGGTGGCGGACGGTCGGATTTTGCTCAAGTGGGCGGCCCCAAAGTAGAAGCTTTAAATGTCGAATTATTGGAAAATCTCACCAAAAAGCATATTGAAGGCCTTAAATTGTCTTAAGGCTTTGGGCGTGTTCCTAAGACTTACTTCCTTTTTATTTTCTTAAGGGACCCATTTTTTCGCTTTGATTTTACCTTGGACTTTAAAGTTTTTGATTTTTTGGCAGTCGCCTTCGGCCCAAAACTTAATTGTACATAAGATTGGGCGGAGCGATTATTTGGATCTATTTTGAGAGCTTTCTTCCACGCCTTTATGGCTTGCGAAAGATTATTGGCTGCGTAGTAGGTTACCCCGAGGGCCACCCAAAAAGGCGAATAGTTGGCGGCCTTGGGCTTATATTTATTAAATAGTCTGAGTGCCTTCTCTTTTTGTCCCGACTCCCGATAAGCTGTCGCCAATTTCGTCTGTAAGTCAATATATCCAGGACACAGATGGACCGCTGACTCATAAGAACTAATGGCTGCTTTGTACTCGCCTACACCGTTATAGAGATCTCCTATTTCGCCGAACAAATTAGCGATTTTGGACATCAATAGCGGGTCCATAGCGCCTCGACCGGAAGCTCCATATTTTAGAAGTTTTTCGTAAATTTCTTTGGCCTTTTTTCCAAAGCCAAGATTGTTATACAAAATGGAGAGATTAAGAGCGGCCTCCATATAATTTGCATTAATTTTGAGAGCTTTTTGGAAGCAATATTCTGCAGCCGTAAAATTGCCCCGATCAGCATAACAGAGGCCCAAAAAATTATGCACATCAGCTAAAGGATGACTTTTCAGAATTTCGACAAATATTCTCTCAGCCTTTTCGTATTCTTTGGCGCGGGCAAGATCTTTGCCTAACTGAATTTGATTTTTAAGTTCTGATGATGCAAGCTTCATGGTCGTATCATAGTCCTGAATTCTGAGCTTGGGTACCTAGTTTGAAAAATTTTTGAGAGTTCGTCCGCCTGCTCGCCCTGTCCGCCGCTCCTCAACATTTTAATTTGTCTTGCAAACGACTCTTCAGCAATCTTTTGGTCCGAATAGACATCGGCAACTTCGCCATATCTTTTGGCCGCAGCCAAAAAGTCCTCCTTTTTTTCGTAAAACCTTCCAATCTCATATATTTTTTCGGCTAATTCGGACTGAGCTCGGTCCACTTGCTTTTGAGCTTCATCGACATATTCGCAGTTCGGATAATCAACAAGAAGCCGTGTAAAGGTGTCGGCGGCCCGTCGTGTCGCTCGACTGTCTCTCTGAACATTACTAGGCATTTGGTTCGCAAATGATAGTCCCATCCGATACAAGGCGTATGGTAGTTTGTCGTTACCCGGATAAGTTTTTACAAATTCTTCGTAGGATGTGGCGGCTACTGAAAAGGATTCTTCCTTAAAATACGAATCGGCCACTCTCAAATCCGCCTGAGCTTGGTAAGGGCTTGAGGGAAACTCAGTTTTAATCCGATAAAACTGAGTTCGAGCTTCATCAAAAAACTCATCGTCAAACAAGCGTTCCGCTTCGGCCATGGTACCTTCGGGTGTATCGAGATTTTTAACTTTTGTTGAGCAAGCGATGCCCGCCAAAAGGACTGCCAAGAAAATAAGAGATATTTGGTATTTCAACATCGTGGCGCTCATTCTAGGGTCGGTAGCGCCGGCCGACAAAATAAATTTCCTTAGATTCTTTATGGGTCGAGGGTGGCTTGTAAAGCTTTGATAATTTGAAGCTTTTGCCCCAGTCTTTGCTCGCCGCTACGGTGTCCTCCGATTGAAAGAGCTTCACGACGAAGTGACCACCCGGCTTGAGCTGCTTCTGAGCCAAGTCAAAAGCCCTCGTGACGAGTTCTAAGGATCGAGCCGAGTCCACGAGCTTGGCTCCAGAGGTAAAAGGGGCCAAATCAGACACGACTACGTCCATAGGAGGAAGATTATTTGGGAGGGGATCGAGGACCGACTGCTGCAGGAATTCGAAATCCAAGCCCATTTTTTCAATTTTTTGAAGAGCCGTAATAGAAAGGCTCTGCTGGTCTACGGCCCATAAGTGGCCCTTTTTTCCAATACATTCAATGAGATACTCCGTCCAGCTTCCAGGCGCTGCACCTAGATCCATTACGCTATTCCCTTTAGAGAGAATCTTGTACTTCTCTTGGATGTTTTTCAGCTTATAAACACTTCTAGCAGAATATTTTTCCTTCTTTGCTTTATAGAAGTAGAAGTCTTTTACATGCTCTTTCTTCACGAGCCCTCCATACCTGAGTTTGTCTATATACACTACCCCGTTTGTCAGCATCATTGTAGCTATTGTGATTTTAATGTTCGTTCACGAAAAAGTCTGGCGGCGGAGTTTTCGGACTCGTTCACCGACAAGTGGTTGGAAGCCATCGAGAAGCATCTCCAAAGTCTTTGGCGAGATTCCTCAAAACAAAGCATTCTCCGCAGTTTGTATCTTGGCGGAGGTACACCCTCACTTTTGGAGCCGGAGCAGCTTCGGCGTTTATTGGACATTTTGTCCAAATTTTATGATCTATCCAAACTTGAAGAATTTAGCCTGGAGGCCAATCCCGAGAATCTCAATCTTCAAAAAATTCAGGCCTACCGTGATCTAAAAATATCAAGATTGAGTCTAGGGGTTCAATCTTGGGAACCTATCGAATTAAAACGACTTGAACGTTTGGCGACCTACTCTCAGATGGAGAAATGTATTGAAGATATTCGGGGATATTTTGAGAATTTTAATTTGGATTTGATGATTGGAATTCCAAATCAAAACATTGAAAGCTTGAAGCGTAGCCTCGATAAATTGCTTAGTTATTCTCCACCTCATTTATCGGTTTATCTTCTCACGATAGCGTCGGAACATATTTGGTTCCAGTCGAAAACAATGAAGCCACTTATTCCGAAGGATGAACTCGCGGCAGAATTTTATGAGATTGTCAGTCAGAGATTGGGCGCGGCTTCTTACGAGCATTATGAGGTCTCGAATTTCGCCAAAAGCAGTTACCGAAGTCTTCACAATTCGAATTATTGGAACACTCGTTCTAGTTATCTTGGATTAGGACCCGGCGCGCACTCGTATTTTGCAAATCCGCCCACCCGCTGTTTCAATATTTTAGATATGAAATCCTGGCTGGAGAGCGAGACTGGATTTGCCGAGACCGAAAAATTGAGTGAGGAACAACAGGCGATAGAAGAAATGTATTTAAGACTCCGCACCCGCAAAGGTCTCGAGTTCTCTGACTTTGACGCTTCCTTGGTGGGCCAACTCGTAGATGAAGGCCTTCTCGAGCGTCAGTCTTCTGACACTTTCAGCATTGCGGAGCAGCATTGGGCGCTATTGGATGCCATTGCAGGAAGATTGCTGCGAGGTCGACTGGCTAGGAAATAGTGAGTTTCTGCCGTAAAATAGTACATTAGGCATGTCAAAAAAGAGGGGGCCCAATCCAACAGACGATCTTATTGATCAGGCGCTTCGTGGACTCGATGAATCTGGCGAGATGATTCAAGTCATTATCGACGGTCAACCAGAGTCGAACGAATCCCGATCAAGAGATTGTGAACCGCAAAGTCACGGCAAGGAAGCTGTGGCCCGTATTGACGTGCAGCAGTTTGTTGAAAAAGAAGTTTATATGCGACTTGCTGCTGACTTCGATAATTTTCGGCGTCGCGCTTTGAAAGAAAGAAAGGAGTGGGAGCGGCAGGGTCAAGATAAAGTACTGCGCGAGCTCCTCGATATTCTTGATAACTTTCAACGTGGTCTCGATCAGTTTAAGTCGGATGATGGGGCTCTGGCGACAGGCATGCGAATGGTTTTTTCACAGGTTGAATTTTTGATTAAATCGCAGGGCTTGGAAAGAATTCCGACCATTGGGACTAAATTTGATCCTGCTTTTCATGAGGCGGTCGCGAGAATTCAAGATCCTTCGAAAGAAAATGGAAGCATCATTGAGGAATTGAAGTGTGGGTTTCGCTGGTCCGATAGGCTTTTGAGACCGGCCAGTGTTGTTGTTATCAAGAACGAAGATGCGTAAGGGGGCACCGTGGCAAACGTAATTGGAATAGATTTAGGAACGACCAATTCCTGTGTTTGTGTGATGGAAGGTGGAAAGCCTGTTGTAATTCCCAACTCAGAAGGTGCACGAACGACGCCATCGATGGTTGCCCTAACTGAAAAAGGTGAACGTCTGGTAGGTCAAATTGCTAAGCGACAAGCCGTGACGAACAGCTCTCGAATGATTTACGCTGTTAAGAGATTAATTGGTCGAAAATTTGACGATGAAGTCGTTCAGCGCGCTAAGGATGTTTTGGCCTATGGAGTCGGTAAGGCAGACAATGGCGATGCTTGGGTGGAAGTGGACGGAAATAAATTTAGTCCAAGTGAAATATCTTCGATGATTTTAAAGAAAATGAAAGGGATTGCGGAGGATTATCTTGGCCAAGAAGTTTCGGAAGCCGTAATTACTGTTCCCGCTTACTTTAATGATGCTCAAAGGCAGGCGACTAAAGATGCGGGTCGAATTGCGGGTCTAAATGTTCTTCGTATTATCAATGAGCCCACGGCGGCTGCTCTAGCCTATGGAATGGACAAAGATGGAACCGAGCGAATAGCTGTTTTTGACTTGGGCGGAGGAACTTTTGACGTCTCGGTGTTGGAATTGAGTGAAGGTGTTTATGAAGTTAAGTCGACCAATGGCGATACGTTCTTGGGAGGCGAGGATTTCGACCAGAAAATCATGAATCATCTTATTGATGAGTTTAAAAAAACCGAAAATATTGATTTGCGTTCTGATCCTTTAGCCTTGCAGCGTATTAAAGAAGCTGCGGAGAAAACTAAACACGAACTTTCTTCGTCGGAAGACACAAATATTGAGTTGCCCTTTATTACGGCCGTGGATGGAGCGCCTAAGCATCTCAAGATGACGATGACCCGATCGCAGTTAAACGAGCTTTGTTTGGATTTATTGGATCGACTTGCGGCTCCTTGCGAGCAGGCTATTACCGATGCGGGAGTAAGCGCCCAGCAGATTGACAAGGTTCTTTTGGTAGGTGGTATGACTCGAATGCCTGCCGTACGCGAGAGAGTATCCAAAATTTTTGGAAAGGAAGGCGATGCCAGTTTGAACCCCGATGAAGTCGTTGCTATTGGGGCATCTGTTCAGGCTGGAATTTTGACCGGCGAAGTTTCTGATGTTTTGCTTTTGGATGTGACCCCACTTTCGATAGGTATCGAAACCAAAGGTGGTGTCTTTACCAAAATCATCGAACGAAACACAACCATTCCGACGAAAAAATCCAAGGTATTTACGACGGCGGAAGACAATCAATCCTTCGTTAGTGTTCACGTCCTTCAGGGTGAGCGAGAGCTCGTTGAATTCAACAAAAGTTTAGCTAAGTTTGAACTAACCGATATCCCACCAGCCCCTCGAGGGGTTCCGCAAATCGAAGTTACATTTTCGATTGATTCAAACGGCATCGTAGACGTTAAAGCTCAGGATCTCGGCACCGGTCGTGAGCAAAATATCAAGGTCAGGAGCTCATCAGGTCTCAATGAAACTGAGATCGGTCGTATTATTTCGGATGCTCAAACACATGCCGAAACTGATGCTAAGGCTAAAGAGCTTGCAGATATCAAAAACGAACTTGAGACCCTTATCTTTACATCAGAAAAATCTGTTAATGAGTTTGAAAACGAGTTAGCTTCTGATTTGATAGAGCGAGTAACGAAAGCTCTCGCGGAGGCAAAGAAGGCTCTAGAATCTGATGATGTTGAACAAGTTCGAACGACAAAAGGCGATCTTAACGAAGCGGCCCATTCGCTTGCTGAGCAGATTTATGGACAGCTTGCGGGCGGCACTCAAGAGTAGTTTTTTCACCATTATTTTATTTAGTCTCTTGGGCTGCAGCCAGCATCGGGCCGACCAGGCCTATGTGGGTGTGCCGGGCGGCGACACGTCTTCAGTTGATTCTTTGGTTCAGGGACTTCGGTACATTCGTGAGCATCCCGCTGAGCGCGAGGATGAGAGAGTTCAAAGATTTTTATGGCTAGATCAGTGGATTCAAAGTTTAGACGAATCCAATCGACTGACACCCGAAATGGGTAGGGAATTTTTCCTGGATTTCAATTCTTTTGTAAAAGACCCCAGTCTTGGGCGAGCCTCATTGGAGACCATTGTAAGTCGAGCGGAAACTAAGCTCGGAAGAAATGTCGCTAATTATGAGCTTTATCTAAATATCTTGAAAGATCAGTCAATTGAATCAGCTTTGTCATATGTTCGAAGTATCGAGGATGATGGAATATCGGATCTCCATTTTCGGGCACAACAGCTTCTGAATCTTCAGAGCAATCGCGCTCTTTCGGAGTCCCGTAGAATTGGCGTTTTGATTCCTTTCAAGGGGGAATTTCAGGCTTACGGGCGGCAGGTGATGAATGCTGTTCAGGTGGCATCTAATCTTGCTTATTCCGATGGAGTGGAATTTTTGTTTCGAGATGCGGGCGAAACAGAAGACGAATTATTGGAAAGTTTTCAAAAACTTGTTTTAGAAGACAAGGTTGCGGGAATAATTGGGCCGATAAGTTCGGCGGCATCCGAGTTTGTGTTTGAAAGGGCACAGATAATGGGTGTGCCCGTTGTTTCTTTGGCGCCGCGTGAAAATCTAGAAATGTATGGACCTTATAGCTTTCGATCAACGCTAAGTTTAGAAGATCAAATTGAAGCTTTAGCAAAACTTATTCGAGAGAAAATGCGAGCAAAACGTGTGGGCATTTTGTATCCCGATTCGAGATATGGTTGGGATGCTTCGAAAATTGCCGAGAGAGTCTTCGATGAGCGGGGTGTTCAAATCAGGCAGTTTCAGATTTATCCTGAAGGCGCGACAGATTTTAAGAATGAGCTTAAGCGAATGACTCGTCTGGACTACCCAAAACTAAGGGTCGCTGAGCTCTGTCCAAAAAGGGATCAAAGTGCCGACGAAGAGGCAGATCGACCGGCAAATCCCAACTGTGTCGAAAGCCTGAATGATTTGCCACCAATTTTAGATTTTGAAGTACTGCTTGTACCAGATTTTGCCGATACTGTGGGGCTCATGTTGCCCACATTACCTTTTCTTAAGATTTATGGTCTTCAGGTTGTGGGCTTATCTGGTTTGAACTCTATGAAGCTTGTCGAGCGGGGTCAGCAACATGCAGAAGGCGTGATTTTCACTGACAGTTTTGATGTTGATAGTGCGAGTGTTCAAAATCGTTTGTTCTTGGAGAAATACGAAGAATTGGCGCAAGAAAAGCCAAGCAAACTCGCTGCTGAAGCTTTTGATGTATCCATGATTTTTGTAAGTCTGATGCGCAAGGCAAGTGGCGCAACGACAAGGGATCAGATTTTTTCGGGGCTTCGAAATTTATACAATTTCCCGGGTGTGACGGGTGAGATTTATGCCGATCAAGGTCAATTGCGAAAACGCGCTCGACTATTCATTGTCCGCGACGGAAAAATTAAGTCTTTTCAATAGGTTAATGCTGGTTTGACAATCGAGAGTGCCTGGGATAACCCTCTAGAAAGTTTTTGGGGGTTCCATGCAGTTTTATAAAGTGTTGCGATTGAATCGTCTCGTTCTGGGCTTGAATCTATATATTATAACTTTTCTTTTTCAGTCCGTTCTTGCACAGCCCACTTCCAGCGAAGTGAAAACAGATGCTCAAGGATATGAGCAATTGATGTTAAGAATTCGATCAAGAATTCCACAACTAAGGGCTTGGGATGGAAACTATGCGAGTTTCTATACATTAGCCTTAACTTATTTAGAACGAACTCATGGGACCTTATCTGATACAGAAGCGGCCTTGTTGGATGATATGGCAATCCTTCCAACGGATCACTTGGCCTCGGCACCTAATTTAAAAGATATTTACCTTGGTGAGATTGGAAAATTAGCGACGGATACGGATCAAGATATTCGCCAGGTTCGCTATGCGCTGACATTTCTTCATATGATAACATCTTGGAGAACAGGAGTCTTAGCGGAGCTAAGTACGGAGGGTCGAATCCAGCTGTTGGAACTGAGGCGTCAAGCTGGATCTGAATTGTCGGATGTTTATCTTGGGCTAGGACGAGGCGCGCAATTTCGCGAATCGGATATTTATGATTGGTATGTGAACTACTTCTTGCAAACCATTGCCGGCGCGAGGGACGGGCAAGAGCTGGTGAGAATTATTTCTGTGAGTACGCCTCGGAATGTTCTTTGGGAAGAAGGCCATCAAGATGCGGTGCGCCGGGCTTTAGGTTTTGTAGATCGGCTTAGGTTAAGTAATTCGGCTACAAGACAAATTGAGGGGATTTTAAAGGGTCTTTCCCGCGAGGAGCAGATTCAAATTTTGAGTCCACGAATTCAACGAGTGGCCCAAAGAGATTTGGCATTATCCCAAAACTTGAATAACCTGGCTTTGAATCCCCCACTTCTGGCGGTGAGTGATATTGATTCTTTCTACTTTGCTTATCACCTGGCTAGAGGCATTCAGATCGGCAATTCGCCGGATGCTGTAATCGAATTCTATTACGAATCTCTGGCGAGTCTTGGTCGGATTCTAACATTTGCTAAGGACGAGCTTAGTAAATCGAGCGGATTAAGTCCTTCGGTAGCCATGGATCGAATTGATTTGTCGATTGGAGAGGATGATAAAATTAATCCCGAATTTGTCGAACAGAGTTTGACTTATATCACTCAGTCATTTGGCAAGATGATGTTGGACCATTTATTGGCGTATCGGAATGTTTTGGCAGCTATGAAAATGACACCCGCACAGATGCGTAGTTTTCTTAACTTGGTTTCGACGGTTGCTGATTTTGCAGATTCCGATTTACCGAGGCCCTTTGCAGTTTTGATTAGGGACCAATTGGTAGGGCTGATTTCAAAGAGTGCTTATGCTGACGAAGTTTTGATGGCCTTGCAATTTGATTCCATGGAAATGGATCCAAAATCTGATCCCGCTGATGTGGCTTTGCGAGATGCTTTACGAAGAATTAAGCAGGACTACTTGAGATCGCATTTACGTCCCTTTGGGCGCCTCGGAACCCATGAGAACGCGGGGGGCAAGAGCCTTGTCAAACTGCATCCGAGTTATCGAAATTTGGCCGAAGTTCTGTTTGCCTTTGTTCCTCCCGAAAAACTAACAGAAGCCGTAGCTCAAGCCAGAGCGGTTGATCGCGAAGCACAATACTCTGACCTTGGACGTTTTGCTGTCTTGGTCATGGATCTCGAAAAGATGTTGGGAAAAGAATTTGCACCTGAACTTTATTCGATTGCTGAACCCCTTCGCCGAGCCGTCTATGAAGAACGAGTCCGGTCGGGTCTTCAACTTACTGAATCTGATCAACATCCACTTTTAAATTTTGAGGCCAGAGTGATGAGCCTGAGAAGAACTCATCCCAAGATTGGTCGGCTACCTTCGGAGAGTCGAGGGGCTCAACGGCGATCGCTCCATGAGGATCCGGAAGAAGCTGCAGTAAGAAGTTTTTTTAGAAGCTGCCTTTAATCCAATTGTTGGCGTGGTTTTAGTGCTTAACCCAGCCAGAAAAATCCAAAGCCTTGCCAGTATGGCCATAGTCCACATCCATTTGTGCAAGCTGCAGCTTGGGAGCCAGATCTATATTCACGGCATGCCAGCGTGTGTAGCTATCCAAAACCCAAATCCCACTTTCGCGGGTACCATTTCCTGAAGCTTTGGTTCCTCCAAACGGCAAATGAGCTTCAGCTCCGGTCGTGGAATTGTTAATGGAACTCATTCCCGCCTGAATTTCTTCTTTAAATCGAAGCATCAAAAATGGATCGTTGGTAAAAATAGCCGACGATAGACCGTATGCATGAGCATTGGCCGTCTCAATAGCTTCGTCAAAATCTTTCACCTTCACCAGATTTACGGTTGGTCCAAAAATTTCTTCTTGAAAGAGGCGCATCTCCTTGGTGACATTTTCCCAAAGCGTGGGGCCAACATACAAGCCTCGATCGGGATCTCCCGAAAAATGAGGATAGGGATTTGATTTGGTAATTCGACCCTGACCGATTAATAACTTGGCGCCGTCTTTTTTACCCCACTCCAGATGCTTCAAGAAATTATCTAGATAACGTTCGGCAAAAAGAGGGCCATACAGAACTTTCTCGTCTTGGACACAGTTTCCAATTTTAATTTTCTTCGCTTCTTCAAGAAACCGATTCTTAAATTCATCATAAATATCTTTGTGGATAATTATGTTTCCTGTTGATGTGCAGCGCTGACCGGCTGTTCCGTAACAAGAAACAATACTCGTTGGAATTGCCTTATCAAGATTGGCATCTCGATTGATGATAAGTGGATTTTTACCACCCAACTCTAACGAGGGCGACTGTAGGGCTCTCCCGCAGATCTCGCCAATCTTTCGTCCTACCGCCGAGCTGCCGGTAAAAGAAACTTTGTGGATTTGAGATTTTTCAACATATTTAAGAAGTTTTTCACCCGCTTGAGCTTCCCCGAAAATTACATTTACGACTCCCTTGGGAAATCCAGCCTCTTCAAAGCATAGCGCAAAAGCCAGAGCTGTGGCGGGCGCATCTTGAGATGGTTTCCAAATCACAGAATTTCCAGCTATCAAGGCGGGAATTATTTTCCACGATGGAACGGCAAAAGGAAAGTTGCTCGCCGTAATCATCAAGCAAACCCCAAGCGGTCTCCGGTAGGTCATCAATTCCTTATTAGGGAGTTCTGATGGGACGGTCTGTCCATAAAGTCGTCGGCCTTCAGATTGAAAAAATTGCGCCGTGTCGATGGCCTCCTGAACTTCGCCGAGTGATTCACGAAAAGGCTTTCCAATTTCGCGAGTAATAATCCACGCTAAGCTTTCTTTCTCCCTCTCCATAACTTGCGAGAGTCGACCAATGGCGCTTCCCCTTATCGGGGCAGGAACTTTTCTCCAATTGAGAAAGGCCTCATTTGCGGTCTTAACAGCATTTTGAACTTCTTCAGCTGTGGCCTTCGGAAAGCTTCCAACAATATCTTGATTATCTGAACTGTTAATGGATTTAAAATGTTGGCTTCCTCGAATGAGTTTTCCGCCAATAAAATGTCCGCCCTCAAGCTGAGGTCCGTAAGAGCTTGATTGCTTTCCAATGAGATTCCATGCTTCTGCCGTATTCATGGCGCCAGTATAGGAAGACTGTCTGCCGAAATCAAAGAAAGTCTCAGGCTAGCGTTGATAGGGTTTTTCTTAAGATTTCTAAGCCTTCTTCAGCCTCATTTTTATGAATATCGAGAACCGGTCGAATTCGTATGGATCTCTGACCACAGGGCAAAATCATCAAACCATTAATATAAAGAGCAGCTATGGCCCGATCCCGAAGCTCTTTGCTGGGCATATCAAAAGCCATCCACAGTCCAAGTCCTCGAGGGTTACTCATTATCTGATTGGCTTCCGAAATTTTTTGAATTTCTCCGAGCATAAATTCTCCCATATTTTTGGCATGCTCAATTAGGTTCTCTTCCGCTATGATTTCAATAAACTTTGTACAGCGAACCATATCCGTCAGGTTTCCACCCCAGGTGGAGTTAATTCGGCTTGAGACCTTAAAAACATTTTCAACTTCATTGAGACGTTCCATTTTGACGGCGCATCCACAGACCTGAACTTTTTTTCCGAATGCGATCAAATCAGGTTGGACATCAAAATTTTCAAATGCCCAACGTTTTCCTGTAAAGCCAAAACCCGTTTGTACTTCGTCAAAAATTAACAAGGCATCATTTTCTAATGCTAAAGATTTTAGTCTTTGTAGAAATTCTTTTCGGAAGAAATTATCGCCACCCTCGCCTTGGATAGTTTCAAGCAAGATACAACAAATCTCATCGGGACGACTATGGAAGGCATTTTTTATTTCATCTTCAGCCTGGACTTCTAGAGCCTTCGTCTTTTCCATTGATTCATTGGTTAGCGGAAAATGAACTTTTGGGTTGGTAATGCGGGGCCAGTCAAATTTCGCAAAATACTTAGTTTTGTTCGGATCCGTGTTCGTAAGCGACATCGTGTAACCCGTACGGCCATGAAAGGCTTCCCGAAAGTGCATGACCTGGACGCCTTTCTCCCCCTTTCCTGCGGCCATATTTTTTTGGACTTTCCAATCTTGAGCGGTCTTAATGGCGTTTTCAACGCCCAAAGCTCCCCCATCGATAAAAAATAATTTATCGAACATTGGAGCAAACTGCTTATGGAAGCTCGATACAAAATCTGCAAACTGAGTCGTATAGATATCGGAATTTGAGATTTTAACTTTAGCTACTTCCAGGAGTTCCTTTTCAAACTGTGGATCTGCCATTTTGGGATGATTGAAACCAATAGGGTTGCTAGCAAAAAACGAGAAAAAATCGATATAGGATTTTCCGGTTTGGGCATCGACAAAGCGCGCACCGCGGCTTTTCTTATGATCAAAAACAACCTTAAAACCATCTACCAAAATGCTGCGTTGGAGAACAGGTAATACATCCTTTACGGCGGTATGTGTCATTTTACTAGCCTATCGAAAAGCTAAAGGGGGGGCAACGAGCGGATCTTAGCAAGCCCCGAGCTTCTTGGTGACAGGATCTGGTAATTGATGAGAAATTTATATGGTGAGTTCACGCAAGGGCGAGATGAGAAGTTTTTCGGATGTTTTAGGAAATGTTCGGCTGCCCAGTACCGTTAAAGAGCACCTGAAGAATCACCACATTTGGTCGCGTTGGCTAGAAATTGTCGGTCCGGAACTACATCGCGTGACGGCACCTCTCGAAATTAAGAATCATGCCTTGGTTATTTCGGTAGCTCATCAAGCATGGGCTCAGCAGCTACATTTTTTGAGACCATCTATTCTGGCCAAAATTCGATGTATTTGCCCAGATTCCAAGCTCAAAGACCTGCAATTTCGTGTCGGTGAGATTGTTCGGTCCGAAGAGACTCAGACAAAGGATTCAAGCGAAGGGCTTCCAAGTTTTTTGGGCGATGGAACTTTGACCGAGCGACAGGAGATGACCTTGCGTGCCGTGGAGGATCCAGATTTAAGGATGAGCATTCGTCAGGCCATGCAGGCAGAAAAGCGCAGAAATTTCTAATTAGAAATTCCCTAATTCGTAGGTAACCAGTCCCGAAACAAGTTTTGGATAAAAAAAGGTGCTTTTTTGGGGCATTCGTTGACCCTGCTTTGCAAAATGAATGACCGCCTTTAAATCGGTAGGCGGAAGAAAAAAGCCTACCGATCGGTTGAGTGACTGAAGGCGCGTCAAATAATCTGGTTCCGTATGTTCGTAATTAATCCATCCCTTGGCTAGTTTGCTCACATCCCAACCAAGTAGCCCCTCGAAAATATCTCGGTGAAGCGAAAAAATCTCTAGATCCAGTGCATCTCGTCGATTTCGTTTCATCAAATAATGCTCATTACTCTCTCCAAAAGAAACAATCATATGGAGAGTGTCGTTCGATTCGGAGCTTAGTGCTTCCTGTAATTTACCCGTTCGAATCGGCGTAAGTTTAAAGATTTTCTCCAGCTTCTCTTTAAAAGCAGCGCCATTCGTAACTTCTGGTAATTGTATAATTCTATGAATGGGAAGGATGACAAAATTAGGATTTTCGATATTCGTAAAATAAGCTTGAGCATAACGATTACGCTCTGAAGGTTCTTCCCTATATAAAGCCAGGGCCGTTTCGTAACGATGGTGACCATCCGCAATCAACAATTGTTGATCCAAAAGCAAGTTCTGAATTGCAGTTAGGCTGGCTGAATCTTCAATTAACCATAGGCGACGCTTGATATGCAAATCATCGCAAAGTTCCGCGCAGGGAGCCTGATTTTTATTGGTCTCGTATATTCTCTCCAGAATAAGTTGGGGATCTCGATAGACCATGAAAATTTGCGAAAGCTCCGCGCCCATCACTTTTAATAGATTCAATCGATCAATTTTCGGTCCCGATAAGGTGTGTTCGTGAGGCAAAACCTCCTTTTTTTCGAATGCAGAAACTTCCAACAAGCCAACAAAACCAATTCGTGAAGTTAGTTGCCCATCGAGTTCAAACTGATCTTCGATAAGGTAAAATGCCGGCTTCGTGGTTTGATGAATAATTTTCTTATCCTTCCATTCTTGAAATAAACTTTTCATTTTCTCATAGCGAGATGGATCCGCCGGATCGCTAACGAGACAAAGCTGAACGCTGTTGTAAGGGCTTCGGGCAAGAAGTTCTTGGCGATAATTCTCATTAATTACGTCGTAAGGAGGCGAGATTAATTTGGAGAGATCTTCGAAATTTGATTGGTCATAGAGAAAAGCTCGGTAAGGAAGAACTTTAGCCATTGGACACCCTTTTTGTCGGCAAGAGATATTTATAAGCACGCGTGCCGATATCACGCCGAAAACTTACATGGTCCAAAAATTTAAAGGACTCAATCAAATTATAAATTCGATTTTGGCATTCAAGTAAACTTTCTTCGAGGCAAGCCACTGAAAACAGTCTTCCACCATTGGCTTCATAGCCGCGAACACTTCGGCTCGTTCCAGAATGAAAAATCTTCAGCTCTTCAGAATCGCTTTGAATTTCCGGGAGTGCAAAGCCTTTCATGGGAGCCTCAGGGTAACCCTTTGCTGCAATGACGACATTCATCGCGACTCCAGGATTGAATGTCGCAAAACTCTGATTCCCAAATTCCGTAGCGAGACGGCGATACATCGTGATTATGTCCGAATCCAATTTCATTAGGATCGACTGTGTTTCTGGATCACCGAGTCGACAGTTGTATTCTAGTAACGAAATATCCGAGCCAGAAATCATGAGCCCAAGAAATAGGAAGCCCTTATACTCAAGGCCTTCAGTTTCGAGGCCTTTAATTGTCGGTTGAACAATTTGCCTTTCGACTTGCTGCAAAAGTTCGTTATTAAAAAAGGGCGGTGGAGAGTAAGCTCCCATCCCACCAGTGTTTGGGCCAGTATCATTATCACTTAGGCGCTTGTGATCTTGTGCAGCTCCGATAAAGCAATAGGCTTTATCTCGCACCAGATAAAAGCAAGAAACTTCCTCACCTTGAATATAGTCTTCTATGACGATTGAATCATGAGATTTTAAACACAATTCTCCGAACTCACGAGCATCTTGAAGGGAGTTGGTGATCAAAACACCCTTGCCAGCCGCGAGACCCGAAGCCTTAATGACGTAAGGAGTTCGGAATTGCTTCAAGGCGTCCTCAATCTCATTGGCGGATTTTAGGCTTAGAGATCGAGCTGTCGGAATTCCATAGCGCTCACAAAAACTCTTAGCCCAAGACTTGTCGGATTCAAGCTTAGAAGAGGATTTAGTCGGTCCAATAATTTGAATACCCGTGCTAGCCATGAAATCTGCAATCCCATCGCATAGATATTTCTCTGGACCAACAATAAGAAACTCAAAATGATTTTCAATACAACGCTGCTTAAGCTGCTCAAAATTCTCAAAATTCCAAACTTTGCACAATGACGAGATTGCATCGCTTCCCGGTGCTGCTTCGACTTGGTGACCTTGCTTGAGAAGATGCCAAACTAGTGCGTGTTCTCGTCCTCCTGATCCAAGTACCAATACTTTCATGAAGCTCCTCTTCGAACTACTTAATGCCTAAAATGCCGAATCCCCGTAAATAACATGCTTATTTTGCTTTGATTGCAAGCATCGATCACTTGCTGATCCCGCATGCTGCCCCCCGGCTGAATGATTGCCGTAACTCCAGCTTGCTTCAAAAGTTCAATGCTGTCTGGAAATGGAAAAAATCCATCGCTACCGCAAACTTTCAGTTTGGACTCCAAATTGGCGCTGCGCATAAGGGCTGATTGAGTCGCGAATTTTCGATTCACATCGCCACAACCGATGCCGAGAGTCTGCTCGCCGTTAGCAATAACCACGGCATTGCTTTTTAAATTTTTAGCTATGATCCAGCCCATTCGCAGGGCGCGGAGCTCTTCATCCGACGGATTTTTCTCAGTGACGCATCGCAGGTCTGGGCCCAATACATAGTCATTAAAAGACCCAAGGTAGTCGGTGTCTTGAAGGAGATAAGCCCCCGTCACTTTACGGAAATCAAAATAAGGGCGCTGTTCATCTTTTAGATCACCCACTTTCGGCAGGTGCATCAAGCGTAGATTTTTCTTTCGTTGAAAGATTTCCCTGGCCTCCACGCTAAATGATTCGGCACAAATAATTTCAAAAAAATTCTCAACAATCCGCTCGGCTAGACGGCCTTCAATATGTCCTGAAATCGCAACGATTCCTCCGAAAGCTGATTCCGAATCCGCCTTCCAGGCTTGAACATAGCTCTTCTCTTCAGTTTCGCACCAACCTGCCCCGCAGGGGTTGTTATGCTTCAGGATTACGCAAGACTTTGGAGGAAGTTCCAAGAGGCAGCGCCAACCCGCGTCGGCATCTAAAAAGTTATTAAAAGAGAGTTCCTTGCCTTGTAAGCTTTGGCTCACCGGGAAATATTCTTGGGGTCGAGTCAGTCTATAGACAGCGGCTTTCTGATGGGGATTCTCTCCATATCTTAAATCTTGCTGAAGTTTTCCATGAATGGAGTGATACAGAGGAAAATTCTTCCGCTGAAGTTCTTTGGTTTCATCAATCTCGTACTGACTCAAATGTTCCGCAACGCTGCTGTCATAAATCGCTGTGTGCCTAAAGGCTTTCATGGCGAGTTTGTAGCGATAAGCTAAATCAAACGGGTTTTGTGGGCTTTGTTTTAATCGTTGAATGATGTCTTTATAATCTTTTGGTTGAACGACTACCGTCACATATTCATGATTTTTTGCCGCCGCTCGAATCATGGCCGGCCCACCAATATCAATATTTTCGATGAGACTCGACCACGCAGGCTTCTTGGTTTCTGTTGCTACCTTTTCAAAGGGATAGAGGTTTACAACAACAAGATCGACCCACTTAATTCCATAGGTCATTGCATCTTTTTCGTGCTGGGGATCGTGCCTTTTTCCAAGAAGGGCTCCGTGAACACGAGGATGTAAGGTCTTAAGACGGCCCTCCATCATTTCAGGAAAACCCGTATAGTCACTTACAGAAGTTGTTTCAATATTCGCTTCTCTTAGAGCTGCCGCTGTTCCACCAGTCGAAATGATTTCAACTTGGAAATGTTTCAAAGCCTTTCCCAACTCGATCAGGCCGGTTTTGTCGGAAACTGATATAAGAGCTCTTTTGATCATCGTTGTTTAGATTTCCTTGGAAAGGCCACCTTGAATACGTCCTGATACGTCTTTGCAAAGTGGATCTTCAATCCTTTCTTCACTTCCAAAGGAATCTCGGCAAGATCTTTTTTGTTTTCAAAAGGTATGATCACGTCCTTACATTTGTATTGCTTCGCCGCAATGAGCTTTTGTTTAAGTCCGCCAATCGCCAAAACCTGGCCGCCCAAAGAAATTTCGCCAGTCATCGCTAAATTTGGGCTTACTTTAATATTTTTAAACAAGGAAAGAAGGGCGGTCGTAATCGTGATCCCCGCTGAGGGGCCATCCTTTTTGATGGCTCCGGCCGGAAAATGGATATGAAGGTCCGTTTTGTCAAAATCAGCTAGATCAAAATGGTATTTCTTAGAAACCGATCGAACATAAGAGAGCGCAATCTTCGCACTCTCACTCATGGTTTCGCCAAGCTTTCCCGTAAGCGTAAGATTTCGACTTCCCGGCATTTCGCTCGCTTCGATGAATAAAACTTCTCCACCGTATGCGGTCCAGGCCAAGCCCATAGCGACGCCCGGTCGAGAAGGTATCAAACTGTCTTGGCTATATTTATGAACGCCGAGGTAGTTTTCAATATTTCGATTCGTAATTTTAACGCTTCCCCGCTTGCCCATCGCAACTTCCATGGCGGCCTTTCGACAAAGCTTTCCAATTTCTCTCTCAAGATTTCGGACCCCTGCTTCTCGTGTATAAAATCGTATAGCGCTATCAAGGGCTTCTTTTGAAATACTTACTTGTTTGGGACGAAGACCATTCGCCAAGATTTGCTTCGGATACAAGTACTTTTGGGCAATGGCCAGCTTTTCACTTTCGATATAACCACTGATCTCAATAATTTCAAACCGATCTCGTAGAGCGGCGGGAATGGTTTCAAGAGTATTTGCGGTGCAAATAAAAAGTACTTTTGAAAGGTCAAAACTTACATCCAGATAGTGGTCCATGAAGTTTTTGTTTTGTTCAGGGTCCAAGACTTCCAAGAGAGCCGCCGCTGGATCACCTCTCCAGTCGCTTCCAACCTTGTCAATCTCATCCAAAATGATAACTGGATTTTTGGAACCCGCGCGCTTGAGCGCCATCAAAATACGCCCTGGCATTGAGCCTACATAGGTTCTTCGATGTCCCTTGATTTCCGCTTCGTCGCGCATTCCGCCGAGACTTATTCTTTGAAAGTTTCGGTCCAAGGCTTCCGATATGCTCCTTCCCAAAGAAGTTTTTCCAACCCCGGGAGGTCCGACGAAACATAAAATACTTCCGGATAGATCTTTCTTTAATGATTTGACTGCGAGAAATTCCAAAATTCTAGTTTTTACATCTTTCAACCCGTAGTGATCTCGCTCAAGAATCTTTCGTGCTCGCTTGAGATCGGTTTGGTCTTCTGTGGTTACCGACCACGGTAGTGAGGCAAGCGTTTCGAGATAGTTTCGAGTAAAGGAGTACTCCGTGCTCTCGGGAGGAATCATCTTCAACCGGCGCATCTCTTCATCGGCCTTGAGTTGCGCTTCTTCGGGAAGTTTTGCAGCCTTAAGTTTTTCATCCAATTTTTCTATATCTTTGGAGAAATCGTCACGCTCTTCACCCAATTCCTTTCGAATCGCTTTGAGTTGCTCGCGCAAAAAGTACTCTTTTTGTGAAGTCGAAATCTTATTCTGAATCTCGCCCTGAATCTTTTGACCCATTCTCAGGATTTCCAATTCCTGAGTCAGATGAAACACACATTTCTCAAGGCGTTCATCCACCGAGCTGGCTTCAAGAAGCGCTTGGCGCGTAGGAAGATCAATGCGTTTCAAATGTGCGGCGATAAAATCAGAGAGTTTTCGTGGCCCCTCTATATTTAAAGCTGCCAAACTAAATTCCTCTGATAAAGTTGGAGAAGTTTGAATTACTTCTTGTAAAAGATTTTGAGCAGAAATTGTCAGTGCTTGGCAGCGCTTCTCATTTTCAATTTGATCATCCAAATATTCAATATGAGCCTTAATGACCGGTACCGAAGCGGTAAAACTGTTTATTCGAAATCGTTTGAGAGTTTGGACGATAATACTTGTCGATCCTTCAGGTAGTCGAAGTACGCGAAGAATTCTGGCGCAAACGCCAATCTCAAATAAGTCCGAAGGGGCAGGATCGTCTCCCTGACCTTTTCGGCGTGCCAAAAAGCCGATGTATTCAAGCTCTTTCTCATTGTCCTGCCGAAATAAAAGACTCTGCAGTTTTCCTTTTGGGACAACGACCGGCAAAATCATATGAGGAAACGCGACAAAATTGGAAAGGGGAAAAATGGTAATATCTCGAGGCAAGGCTTTTGGACCTTGGTGACTATCGATGAGCAAACCTTCGCTCGCAGAAGATAAATTAACTTCGGGAGCTGTTGCGCTTGATGTGTGTAGAATGGGTTTCATGGTTGTCACTAAAATAAGTCCTTTTCGGGACTTGTCGATAAACTAGCGAATTATCCGCTTGAATCAAAGGCCGAAGCCAGAAGATTTATACAGCAATATCAAATACTTACAAGCAAGACTTGGTCAAGGCTAGTTAATCGACTGGAAAAACCATTCTAAATAGGGGGCGGAAACTTGGTCGACTCGGATACTCAGAATTTCGGGGATCTCATAAGAATGTAGGGATTTGATTCGAGTTTCAAGGGCATCCCATTTTTCGCAGGTCGTTTTGATGGAGATTTGTACTTCTTCGGAGTGCTCAAGTTTTTCTTTCCAATGATAGTAACTCTTTATCCCCGGATTCACTTGGACGCAGGCCGCAAGTTTTTCTTCGAGAAGTTTTCTAGCAATTTTTTCAGCCTCTTCTGTGGAAGCGCAGCTGCAAAGTACGAGGATAGCCTCGCTCATGTTTTGATGCCCTCAATTGTCACGCTTGAAATCTTACCTCCTAGAATTTCAGCAGCTCTTTGAACATTAGGATCCGTGACGGCTTTTTCTCGCGCTTCCTTAATAAAGTCCTTTCGCCGTGGTTGGGCTTGAGGTTTAGATGCGTTCTCCGAATTTTCTTCCAAGACCACCTGAACTGGGCGCGATAGAATCGTCGAAAAAGCTTTTTCCAATTCACGAATCATCAATTTATCGCCGAGCTGCTTAAACGCAAAATGGCCGTGAGGAAAGGTTAGTACTACTTTGTCGAAATGCAATTCAGTTTTCTCTGCACATTTCACTAGTGCCGAAAGACTGGGGCGGGAGGCTGCCAGCTCTTCAAGAAAATCGTCAGTCGAATTAATTTTTCGCGTAGGACGGACTTCCTTGGGGGCAATGGGGCGCTCCATTTTAACTTCCGGGCGAGCTCTTTCTTTTGGTTTCACAGGAGCTGCCTCTACAGAGGGTTGGAGCTTTTGGTCCGGCGTTTCGCGTTCAATCATTTGAATCAATCGACTAATATCTTCAGTGTGAGGAATTCTTGTTGCCCGCAGAGCAGAGGTTTCCATGACAAAACGCGGAAAATCATGCTGTCGAATTCGGGCGTAGGCATCCTGAGAGAGCTCGAGCAGTCTATCAATATCCTCAAGACTCCACGCCGCAAAGGCGGTCACAAGTTTTTGTATATACTCCTCAGGCGATTTCTCGCTTAAGACATCCAAACTTCCACAGCTTCTGAAGATCAAGAGTTGTCGAATCCAATTGAGGAGGCGCGCCTGCAATCGAAGTAAATCCTTGCCGCGGTCATGAAACTCGCCAATTTTTTCGATTAGTTTATTCGCCTCTCGCCTGGCCATCAGTTCGAGAAATTCGACTTCTTTGTCAGCCCCAATGGTGCCAAGAAAAGCGTCCAAAATCTTATCGTCAAGTTTTTTGCCTCCCGACATCAGGAGCATCTGCTCGAGTAAGGTTTGAGCATCGCGAAGGGAACCATCGGCGGCACTCGCAATCTGTTCAAGACTATGAACAGCCGCCTCGATTTTTTCCTTTTCACAAATGCTCGTAAGGCTTTCTAAAATCTCAGCCTCGTGAAGTCGACGAAGTTCCAGGCGTTGAACACGAGATAAAACTGTTGACGGAAGTTTTTCAATCTCAGTTGTCGCAAAAATAAACAAAGCATGAGCCGGTGGCTCTTCCAGAGTTTTCAAAAGCGCATTAAAGGCAGCATTGGAAAGCATATGCACTTCATCGACAATATAAACATTTCGTTTGCCGACGCTCGGGCGATAGGCAACGGCCTCGATAATTCTGCGAATATCATCGACACCCGTATGTGAAGCGCCGTCCATCTCGACAACGTCCATCAAGTTTCCCCCGCTGAAGGCTTTGCAAGCTGCACATTTTTCACAAGGTTTGTCTGAGTCTTTGCTAAGGCAACTAGCCGCTTTGGCGATGATGCGAGCGGTACTCGTCTTACCAATGCCCCGAGGACCTGAAAGTAAGTAGGCAGGGGCTAAGCGATCTTTTTTAAACGCTTCATTTAGGATTTTTACCGCATGCGATTGTCCGATCAAATCTTCCAGTCGTATGGGCCGATATTTTCGAGCCAGATTTAGCCGATTTTGACTTGTGGAGGCTGAACTCAATATAATTTCCCCAATATTATTTCCTTTAGTCTTTTCGATTAGACCTGGAAACCCCTAAGGTCAACGGATCTTGGGTGACAGCGGTAGTTTTGTTTAGCGCTCCGGCGGTTCTGAGAGTTTCGTAAGCCTGAGCTGAAGGGGCCAGAGAATTCTATTTCCTTCTGGGCCGGCTACAGTGGCGAAAGCTAAGCGAATGACCACTCCTTGCAGTAGGTTTTCAAAAGCTTTTCGGTCTCTCGACGACAGATTGTCAAATATTTCCTGATCCAAGACCTTCGCCAACTCGTCAACCAATTGAAGTCTTTGCAGTATAGGTCCTGGTTGAAGGGCGAGCAGCCTTATTTCGTCAATAACGAGCAGCCTTATTTCGTCAATAATAAGTTGAGTAAATTCAAATCCCAGTGGGCGACTAAGCTTTGATTTGCGACGATCAGAGAAAATCTGAGAAGCATGTTCCTGAATAAACGCTCTTAAAGCCGCAGCGTCGAGTTCGCTTGCACTGGCCGTGTCCTTGGAGTTTGAGCGTTGAAAACCTGCTTCCTTGAACCTATCAAACAAGCCCAGTGAGGCGGCGTTCAGTTGGCTACGATCGAGTACTGGATTGAATTCGTCATTGACCGATTGTCTGGAAGGGCGGCGAGGCAACGCAGATTCTTCGTCTGATTCTACTTCTGGTCTAGAGATGCCTCCGAAAAATTTTTTGCAAATTCGCGAGACGATACCCTGGGCCAGAAGTTCTTGGGTTGGCAAAATGGAGGGGCCTGCGCAAATAATCATTCCAAAGATTAGAACTTTCCTGAGCTTGTTGCGGGTTAAAAGCATAAACTTGCAAGACAATTAGCTTATATACGACATCTTGAGAACCCCCCTTCCCCACCTATTTTTGTAACCACTGGGGCGCGAGTACCTCAACTAGAAATTTGGATCCAATAATTTCAATATCTTATGTTGGCATGATATTTGCTATTCCGCCCGGGTTCTATGTGGTGTGCGTAAGTCTAATTTTATTTCAAGGCAAGCGTCACATAAAAATTTGGAATTAAATTATAGGGGGCTTGACCTCATAGCTCCCTGTTTCGCATTTCATGGCTGTCAGCCATGAAAAACCCGAATGAAGGAGACAGTCCCCTCTTGGCCGCAAGGCCAGGAGGGGTGCTATTTGGAAGGGCATGTCCCATCAATCCATCCAAAAGCGAGACTAAGATATCCCGGAGACGCCTCAGTCAATCCAAGCTAAAGGCGTAAGTTGCTAGAATAAATAGATTTTTTAATAAGTAAGGAGTTGGCACGCTAATTGCTATAAGCCACGCCTGTAAGGATTCGTGGTGTTCCTTACAGGTGGGGAAGGAATTGCAGATCAGCGAAAGGGATGTGGTATGAAACTCTCATACAACTATTTTGCAGTAGCTGCGATTGCCGTAACGGCCTTTGTATCTAATGCATCTGCCGAGGACGATGTTTCTAATAATCAAACTCAAATTGATCGGTCACAAAACAAATCATTACTTGGAGCTATGGGGATGGAAGATCCAAGTTTGCCGACTTCAGGTACAACGACGGTAATCAAAAAGGCCGACGGGTCTAGTGGGCTGGATATGTATTACGGCATCGAGGGCAATTATGTTGGTCAATTCCAAGATAATTCCGCTGGTGGTGACGATCAAGCTTTCCGAAGTGAAATCTATGTAACTTTGGGCTTGGATATTATTGAGCGCATTAATATTGAAGCGGGATTCAGCTTTCAAGATGTCTTGAGCCAAGCGTCGGATGATGATTTCAGCGGAACTTATTCAACCGGGCTAACAAACGTACAAGCTCGTGACGTTATTAATAAATTGAAAGTTGCGGCGACTTTGTTCGAATCACAAGGCGATGGGGACAGAGAAGTTCCAGTATTTGCGGTGTCGGTTCGAGGGGGACGCTATCAAGTTGACCAAGTGGGTAGCTTTATTCCTAAGCAACTTCTTATGACCGAATCTGTATTAACCCCATACACTCTTGAGCAACAAGACGCGGTGGGAGTCGCAGCTGTGTACAACAAAGAAGGTTGGGGACGTACTCAAGTTAGTATCGATTTCCACGGCTTTGATTGGATCGGTTATACGACTGATGCTCTTAAAGATGTTGAGCAAGATGGCGAAGGTAGCTTTGCCATCAACTTGCTGCACCAAATGGTCTTGAGTGGAAACGAAATTCAATTGAAGTTTTCGTACATTCATAACGAAGAAGGTGTTTATTACACTCGCGCGCTTGCTGGTGAGCAGCCCGGCGCGAATGATACTTTCGCAGCTGGCGCAAGCTGGGCGCGTAACTTCACGGATCTTGGTACTTTAACGATTGCCGCTGAAGGTATGTATATGGATCTAGAAACAGGCGACTCACTTTGGGGTGCTGATGCTCTAGCTTCATTGGAACTTCAAAACATTCCTTTGACGCCGTTTATTGATTTGGCAGTTATCAACTCTGAAGATGCAACCGCTTGGGCGGCTACTCTTGGAGCGGCTCTCCGAATCATGAAGGGTGTTACGGTTTCTGCGGGTGTCCAATTTGCGGACAAAGATGATGGTAGTGACACACAAACCAACTTCTTCGTTGGCACGAGTTTAACAGCTCCAACCGAGCAAAGGGTGAGTGTTGTTACCGACTGATAATATTTTAATATTTTCTTTTAGTGATTGATATGGAAGTGGGGTTCGCGGCTCTAAGATTGGGTCCGAACCCCGTTTTTTTGCTTTGTGAATTTGCTTAGCTTTCTGGGGGGCTAGCGCGGTTCCTTAAGCTGAGTTAGGAAAGGAAGCTCATGGAGTCCTACTTTAGGTTTTCGATAGTTCTTCAAGCCTTCTTCGTCTGCGGAGCTGTTTTTATATCGGAAAGTTCATGTGCAAGTGAACCCGAGTCGAACGAGCCCGTCTTTATAGATGGGACCATTCTCGGAGTTCGCTATATGCCGAAAATTCCGGCTCGGATTGAAGCTTTGTACAAGCAGCAAGAAAGGATTCAAAGTCGTGGGCCATTTAATTATGAGCCGGTTCGGCCATCGCCGGTGCAAGAGGCTGTATTTTTTTCTCAGTTTGTCGCGGACTACCGTCGGTTGCAGGAGATCAATCCTTCTACGATGATTAAACCTGAAGAAATTCTAGCGGCTGAAGCCCTCTCCTACATATTGGCGCAGCAAGTCCGGGCCGCATCAAAATATCCTTATATTCGGTTGAAGAGATCAATCTTTGTTCAATCTCAGTTGGACTACTTTGCCTATGGTCTTCCCCGTATGAGCGGAAGATTTTATTTTCTGGCTCAACAATTGAGTAACAAATGGGGGATCGGTTGGGATTGGAAGAAAATCATTCAGGTTCTTGAAAAAGATTGGCGAGAGGATGGAGTGATCGTCGTTGATTGGGGCAAAAGCTCGATGGAGGGTTTGGCGGGCACGAGCAAAAAAACAACGGTAAAGATAGAGAGAGGCTGGACAGATCGGGCCGACATCTACCGAGCGTTTGATATACTTTCAAATATTTTGGCCGCGGTTCGAGCTCAACAAAATTCAAGCTCCATTGCTGCGAGATTTTCCTACGCGCTGGAGTCTTTAGGGCTTAAAGACGCAATTCCTCAAGCCTCCGACTATTCGGATTTAGTTCCATCTGAAACTGAACTTTCTTGGAATTATGAATCGGGTCGAGTTTTCTTGCCTCCGAACTTACAGAAGCAGGCAGCTCTTTATATCAAACTAGAGACTTCGCAAGAGCCCAGTTTTCTGTATGTTGCAAAAGAGATTTGGAATCAAATATCAAAAAACTCTGCCTTGGATCAAACGAGCCAGGAAGTTTTGTTTCATTTTGCACTCTCTCAAATTGGTGCGCGCGCGGGTGGCAAAGCGTTTATTCGGGCCGTAGACTTTTTGGATCGGAACAAACCGGAGGGCTTGGATTTAGAAGTCGAAAATAGGGATCCCATTAAAATTTTTCCAAACGATCTTAAATCTGCGCACCCAAATCAACCGCTTAGTTTAAGCATTTTAGATTTTTTATGGGATGATGCTTTGGAACAGTCAGGAGCTGGGAGGGCCGCCCAGGTCTGGAGCGCGTCTTTAAAGAAACTTGATGAAGTTTTAAAACTCAATTCGCTACTTTTTGATCTTGTTAATAATGCTGAACCTTATCTGCAAAACATGTATGGCAAAGATTTAAAACTTCGGTGGAATTTTGTGAGCGTAGAGCAAAATGCCTTTGAGCCGTTAGCCGCGCATGCAAGTTACAATTGGATTCCTGAGAGTTTCGATGCGGTAGACGAATGTGGTCCCTGTGGCGTGGTGGATGTCTTGGGTGCTCTTCGTTTGCGCCTTGAGCGAGATTACCGAATGGATAATCTCGCTGAGTTTGAACTTCCCTATCATATTCTCAGTTACCAAGATAATTTTGTCGTCGACTATGATTTTGCGCCCTATGGAACGCCACTATTTTCGCAAATCAGAGAGCTTGAACCAAGCCCTAGCGTTGATCCAAATCCGACAAAATGGGGTCAAATTGAAATTAGCTTCGATGCGGAGAAATTACCTTCAAATTACTCTGAATTTATGGAGTCTGTTAATGTGCAATTAAATGCGTACTATTTGAGTAGAATCTTTCAGAAAATTCTTTTTGACTACGGGCTAGAGTTTGATTCTCAATACGTGAGCGATTTGAGACGAAGTGAGCCCAACTTTCAGGCCGACATCAAGCCATATTATGAGGAGATGAAAGAAAATTATTATCGCGACCTCGAAGCCGAAGTGGTTCTCGTTCGGATACCATTGCGAGGGGAAACTACCGACGAGGACGTGAAGCAAAAATTTGCAGAACTTTATATTGATGCCAAGAAAAGTGTGGCATCACAAGCTAATGATCTGGCTGTCGAGGTTTATGATCGCACAAATAGTATCGAGGACGCAAAAAGCACTGTTATAGATAGGTTAAATTCAGGCCTCCGAGAAGATGCTTTGTATAGGATGCGAGATCTGATTTTATTGGAACTTTCAGCTGCCTTTGATTCTGGGGCTGCGGTTGTGGACCGTAGTGTTATGAAAGGAAATATGGATCGGATTTTAAAGGACCGATCATTAAATATTTCTCTTTCAGATCGGAATAAAGTGAGAGGTGTTATTCTGGAATATCGAGATAGTATTCTTAACAACCAACTTATGATGCTTCCCGCGACGGGCTTTATTGAAATAACTCCATCTGGATCTAAGAATTTTTGTCTTATTCTCGTCAATCGATTGAAGTTGGGAGAGTATATGTCGCTTTACGATGCGCAGTTGTCCATCAGAGAAGAATTGGAAGAAAGAAATCAATTGAATGCCGTAGCAAAAATGATGAAACGTCTTTTGGAACCATCTATTGTAAATTTCCAACAACTTCCCTTGCCAGGGTTTGAGAATATTCCAACTGAGGAGGCAATTTTGAACGCAATAAACCGAGACAATGCTAGGCAAATCATTGCTTATGCGGCCAACATTGAGCACGAAAGAGTTGCCAAATCAAAAGCTTGGAATTCACATCAATGGTTGGGTCGAAATCAAGATTCGGATGCGGGCGGTGGCGGACTTTCGATCCCTAGGATAAGGTAAGCGGGTATCAAAAAGGAGACTCTTGTGTCGCTAGATGAAGATTTCAATGTTGCTAGTCAAAAAGCTTTTGAACTACCCCATCAGTCAAATGAAAATCTTTTAAAGCTCTATGCACTTTATAAGCAAGCGACAGAAGGAGACGTTCGTGGAAACCGACCAGGATTTCTGGACCTCAAGGGACGGGCCAAATTTGATGCTTGGATGAAGCTCAGAGGGATGGATCAGCTTGAAGCTAAACAAGATTATGTAAGTCTTGTTGTAAAACTCTATAAAGATGCGATGGGGAGCTCACCATTTGAAGAGACGGCGTCCTAGCAAACTGCCGGCCGTGATAATAAGCATCGCAGGTGTAAAGTGCCATGCGAACGAATGAAGTGGTTCAGAATTCGAGCAGCTAAAATTAAGCGCGAAAGCAGCAATCGCTGTCGAGGCCATAAAAGCTAGACAACTAGTTGCCAAAAGATTCGTAGGTGCCGCCTTTCGAATCATCCATACGATTAAACCAAAGCAACTCAGACTCAGGATGAGAATTTCCGTTGCGCAAGGCATTCCTGCCGACCATTGATTTTCAGAATTCGTTAGAAGGGCTCCACCAACAAGCAACGCCCAAAGGCTCATTGGGAGGATCGGAAAGAAACGGCTGATGCGACTCATGTCCGTGCGAGGAATGCTGATAATGAATACGCTTAAGGCCGAAGAGATGGCCAGCAGCAGAAGCACAGAGGATTCGAGAAAAAAACGAGCCCCCTCCATTTGGTGAGAGAGGTCTTTACGAATCGATGTTAGGCTCCATGAAATTGAAACTACAAATAAGGAGAGCGCCAACCATTTTAGACAGCGAACCAAAGGGGAGCTGAGCTTTGAAATAGGCTGGGCGTCGTTGGTAAGTTTTTTGATGAGGTCGTTGGAATTCATTACTTAGT
>Ga0210019_1000749_pt1 | contig 38810 bp, 51 predicted proteins | sample CryGeyCG2114_020_2_FD_183969 | JGI IMG/M metagenome (GOLD analysis project Ga0210019, IMG submission 183969) | Groundwater microbial communities from aquifer - Crystal Geyser CG11_big_fil_rev_8/21/14_0.20 (SPAdes) (version 2) | ecosystem: Environmental > Aquatic > Deep subsurface > Groundwater ...
GGATTTTGGCGTTATGAAAGAGCGACATAATCTGTTTTTCAAACAGTTTTCTTTTGGTATCGGGAACCGAGATATAAAAGATGGCCTCGTCGCTACCGTTTGCATTCGCAATCTCAAGAGTAAAGTATGTATCTTCTTTTCCCTTTTCCGCTACCGAAAGCATACCCGAAAAAAACTGCTCCATACCGGCAATTAGTTTTTTGATTTCTTTCTCGGCGTCCTCCTTACTCGCGTCAGGAAGAGATACTTCAAACAGCGTCATGTGAAGTGGACGCCAGAGTGGTGACTTCTCCGATAAATCTTTAACCGGTAACCCTTCTTTTATGTACTGTACTAAAAAACGATGAAAGTCGTCGTAGAGGTGCGGGCTCTTCATCCCCTCAACAACCGTAAACGCATTACGGACCCCCTTTTCTTGAAGGATGGCGAGTACGGCCTCGATTTGTTTGTCATGTGGTTCGGGGGTGAGGTCGAGAACAATAGCTTCGGCTTCTTTTACTGGCAAAGCCACTTTCGCTTCAAGCACCTTTTCTGCAGGGACACCGGCGTACGTATGCATGGTATCCGCAACAACCGCTTCGCGCTCAGGACTCTTCCCTTGCTCGGTAAGAGCTTGCTCACGGCGTCCCACCTCTTCACGAAGAAACTTAATTTCTTCTTCAGGAGACGCGAACTTCTTTGATTCTGATGTAAATACCCCGGATTCCATTGTATAAAATTATCCTAATTGTTCTAATTAACCTAATTATTCTAACAAAATCACAAACGATACCATTACTGTCTCTTTTTACTTTTGATCTTCTTAATTATAGCGTTAAAAATCAAATTAAGTTCATTGGCTTCCTTCCAAAGGACCCTGGCTTCACCTTTCAATTCTGGCACAGCGACTGAAACCATTCGTAGCCAGTGTTTTACCTCTCGTGCTTCCTTTTTACAGATACTCAATTTGTGCACGAAGTCTTTCCCTGATTCTGCGTCGTCTGCCTCACAATAATTACTACCGATACTTGTTCCAGCCCCAATGAGTTGCGGGATCATGCGTTGCGTAATTAAGTTATGAGGGATCTGCTTTGCGTACACAATAATATTTATACCAAAGCTCGCAGTTCGTTCTTCTAGATCGTACTTGGGATTTTTTCCATCGGTCATTATGGATTCCTTAGGTCAATTAGAATAATTAGAATAATTGCTTTACCGATATAATACTATCATAGCCATACAAAAAAGAACCCGCATATCGATAGGATCTTCCTTGCGCACAGGTTCGACACTACTTCGCCAATCCTGCCCTCGTCTCTGCCAGTTTTATCTTTTCAATAAAGGCTTTCTCACGCTCGTCCACCTCTTTAAGACGTACAATCGCCTCCTTCAGCGTCTCAAGATATGCCTCGCTAATGGCGTTCGAGAGACGAATATAGAGCCTCGTCAGAAGTGCCTTGGCCTCACCTTTCTCCCTGGGAGATAACTCATGTACGGCAATCACACCGAGCATCTCTTTCGCCTCCTCGAGTTTCCCGGCCTCAAGTAAGAGTTCAAATTGTGTAAGTGGATCGTTTTTCATATAGATTATGCGCTTGATTTTGTAGACTCATGTCTTGCCACGCTCTTCTTTACCTCTTCGAGGAAGATCTTGAGATACTTTTCTGGGGCATCACCGTATTGAAGCGACAAAAAACCGCTAGAAAGATCCCGCTGGAACTGAGAGGAGAGCGCGTTACGCACTCTCTCCTTAAATTCAAGAGAACCCTCGGTCTGCAACGCAATTCCTAACTGATATGGATTTAATCTCGTTTCTTGAACGACTTTCTCCAAGACTGCATCATCGAGATTTTCTATATCCGCAAGTGTTTGTATTTCTATTTTCTTCTCAGAAGATTCCGCTTTTGGCGCTTCACCTTTCACCTCCCAACGTTCTCCACTTCTAACCAGTTCCGTGGGGACAAATTCGGAAAGCGAATCGAAGTTTGTATCGCTATCAACTCCTGTAAGACCCGCTGTTCCTTCGAATTTATTACGTGCTTTCGGGTAAGGGAGTAGATAATGCGCACTACCAATGGTCACAAGCCAATATCGGTGGGGGCTTGATTCACGTGCATCGGTAAAATATATATCGTGGTCGTCGTCCGCTCCTGTACTGCGAAATATCGTTTTTACGCTTAAATCGATACTAGGAAAGCTCTCTTTTAGCTTTTCTTCCAAAACAGATTTGTTAAACTCATCTCCTTTTTGCCCTTTGCAAAACTCGACAAAAGCGTTCCCAATCTTTCTTGAAGGTGTGAGTCTTTTATCTTCCTCTTGGACCCCAGTATCGGGGGTATTCTTCACATCGACAGAAGTCAATGTCTCCTTCCCACTACCTGGCTTATCAAAACTTCCTTCTTCTTCTATCTCCCAGCGTTGTCCGTTCATTCGTACCTTGGCTGGCATAAGGTGAGTCAGTTTATTGGGCGGAGGAATACGCCCGCCTGATGATTGGAATCCTTTGTTACCTTCGAAACGCTCTCCGCTCACAGGAGTAGGAACTACAAAGTTCTCGGAACCGACGGTGATACGCCAATACTGCATAGAGCTGGTTTCGCGCTGGTTTGTGAAATAAAACTCATGCGCACCTGTTGGACGAAACATCGGCTGTACCGTAGCCTCGGGAACGGTCTTTTTAAGTTCTTTTTCAAAATCAGAGTGTACAAACCCTTGTTTCCCTTTGCAAAACTCGACAAAAGCCTTCCCGATTTTTTCGGATACTGATAACTTCTCTATCTTATTTTCGGGAGCAGGTTCCTCTTCTGCCTTCTTACTCTCAGGTACTTCGACAGGTTTTTTTGTTCTCATGTCCTCTGTAACACGAATCGGGGGCTTAGGAGATTCCGCTTTTGGCGCTTCACTTACTACCTCCCCGCGAACAAGCTCGCCGAGGCGAATAAGACTCTTGAATGACAACGTACGGTCTTCGGTTGGCTCCGTCTTGAGTAATCGATCTACATCACCTCTATTCTTCGCATCTACTTTTGGAAGAAAGGCTGGGACGTTTAATCGATTATGTATGTACGCGTCATACACCTCGCGACCGATCTGCGCATCCACACATTCACGCTCCTTAGTTGAATTTGTAAGAACACTTGCGCTAGTGCGTCCCTCATTTTTTTTCGGATTTTGTACAAAATATTCATTTGACGCAATGTCCCAGAGCGCCCAACTCTTACTTATGCTGTACGGGCTAGGATTAACACCGACCTTGTCCAGCACTTTTTTCAAATCCTGTATCATCGTCTCCGCCTTTTCCTGTAGAGCCTTAAGACCGATTTTCTCGGTGAGCGTCTCGAGAACACCGGCGAAGTCCGAGATATGTTCAAGTGTTGTCACATTTCTTAGTCCCTCCTTTTTCTCTTGAGCTGGAATCTCGGCATCTTGATACGCAAAGAGCTTCAATGTTTCGGCACGTGTTAGTTTCTCATGTCGCCCTTCAGGAATCGAGGTAGTTGTTTCCAGAACAGACTCATCTGTTACGGCTACTTCTTTTTTCTTAGTCAAAATATCAACACGCACCACAGGTACTTCAGGCGAGACAGTTACCACGGCAGGGCCTACTTCCAACTTTGAAATCAGCCGACTCGTAAGAAGTGCTTTACCAATTCCCCCTTCTTCACCTCGTAATCGCTTTTCCTCCTTTTTAAGAGTCTCGATAACAAGGTTCATGCTTTCCTCTCGGCTACTGAGGCCGAGGCCCTTCTCGGCAAGGCGTACATATCTCTGAATTGCGCTTTCGACACGTCGAAGGGTTACGTCCTCTGGAAGGTCACTGAGAACCCTCATAATGTTCACGGATACAAGTTCCTTTACCTTACCCTCGAGCGCTTCACGGAATGCGTCACGGTTAAGTGGTTTATCAGCTCCGAAATCGAGATAGTTTGCTGATTCACCTTGCGTTTCTGCAAGTGTTTCAAAATGGGTAAACTTTTCTGCGGCAACCTTGATCTCGGTTAAACTGTTTGACTTAAGAGCTGTGCTCATCTGCTTGTCAAACTCAGATGCAATACGCTCGTGAATCTCCTTTGCCACTGGCACCTCTCCATATATCCTTTCGCGCACTTCATCGAGCTGTGTTTTGAATAGATTGATTGTTTTAGCATACACTACCTCATTTGTAGAAGAGCCTGTGAGCAGTGCATCCGCCTCGGCAATCTCTGCATCGAGCTTCTGAAGGTCTTTGTCTTTGGGGTTCACACGATACTTTTTCTGTACCTTCTGCTTACTCTCCTTCTTCTGTTCGAGAAAGTCTCGCCTCTCTAACTCGTTTGCAAGAAACGTTTTTCGTTCAGACTGTTTAGTGGAAAGACTTCCCTGTACTGTATTCAGTTTGTCTAATTCTTCTTCAAGTTTTGAAGAACCTTGAAGAAACACCCCGCTTGAGACCCGACTCCACAGTGAACTCTTGAGATTATCCGGTGTCTCTGCTACCGCTTGAGAAAACAACTCCTTTTTCTCTTTCAGCTGTTGAGCTGTTGCCCCAACTGTTGTCTTGCCTGCATAGCTCGCCTCTAGAGCGCTCTCGAGTGTACGAATCTTCTCTGGATAGGTCTTAAATTTTTCAATCTCTTGTGCCAATTCAGTGACACGGTCGGGAGACTCTGCTCCTAACCCGTACACATACGCGTCAAACCCTTTCATCTCCGTAGCAGTAAGTCTTCCGGTCTTCTCTTTCGTTAATTTCTGCGAAAAGACGGCTCGGAGGTCGCGAGATACGCTTTTACACTTTTCAAACGTCTGGAGACGCGCCTCGATTTCTTCAACATTATGGAAGGTTGTATCAAAGCTACCCACATCTGTGTGAGCCTTCAAAAAATCCTGAAACCCTGGGCGTCGCAGTATCCCCTCAATCTTTTGTTGTGCCTTAAAGTCGGTAAACCGCTCTTGGATCACCTCTCGGTTTTCATCGCTCATATCAAGATCCTTTACGTCTTCAAACGTACCAAGGAACTTTACGAACCCTGGTGTATTGAGTGCCGTATCGACATTAAAGGCTTGCAAGGATTCAGCCGACCGTACCTCGGCAGGAGGACGTTCGGGTGTTTGATGATGTGCTGGTTCTTGATGAGTGCTCATACTATTTTTGTCTATCTTGATACCCTATGTTTAAAACGTGGATGACAGGCATTCAATTATCGACGGAAACGCGCCCTGAAATTCGCGAGCTCTGTATCGGAAGATTCTGGTGTGGTTACGGAAATAGTTGCATCAGACTCATTGGAACTATCGGACGCACTCGGGACAGATGAAACGGCTTCTAGAGCACCCGCGGGTACAGAAGCTGTCTCAGGTGCATCTGGTGCTACCGTCGCTGAAGCCTCGCCCTGTAAGTCGCTCTGTAGTTTCTTTAATATGTCCGCATGAACAATGGCACGGATGACACTCCGGCACCCAGCAGGAATTTTGTTTGTAGTGATAAACTCTTCGCCTAATACCAACAACTCCTTACTGCTCATATCACTTTTGTTTTCTTCGAAAGCAACAGAGAAATCAAGAACCTGCTCCCACAACGCACCCGAAAGCTTTTCAAGCATTGGCACTCCCCTCATTTTTCGAAGCTCGGCACTGTGTGGCATATCACCAATTTTTTTTAAGAGCTCTGGCCATGTCGTTCCCTTCCCAAAATAGTTGGTGAATTCAGACGCCAGGCTTTCTGCTTTTTCGGCTCTTGGCTCTTGCTCGAGTGTTGACTTTGATGCTTCCGCGGACTTCTGTTGTTCTGGCTTTGCATTCTTTTGTATAGGGACGTCCGACGAAGTACTCTTACCTCTAAAAAGTTCATGCTCAAGAACACGCTTGAAAATTGCACGAACCGCTACAACCGATACTGTTCCGAGGAAAGTTCCAACTTCTCTCTTTTTCACTTCTTCTTCTTTATTTTGAAACGCCGGCGAATCTAAAAAAAGAGTAGTGGCCTTTAGGAACTCCCGTTGCATTGCGCTTACTAAACGCGAACGACGGGATTCTGGGAGACGCTGAGCAGAACCCTCTACAGAACTGGAACTAAACCGTTTCAGTTTCTCGAGCAAAGAAGCACGAGTACTAACAGAAGCAAAATAGTCCTGTACAATTTTTTCAATCTCAGCTCTGTCGAGAGTACGTAACACCTTTCCTTCCTTTTTAGTATTCTCGCGTTCAGAATATATATCTCGTATTTCCGGAAGCGCGTAAAGAATACGCTCAAACGCCTCTTTCAAATACTCTTGTCCAGCGCCGTCAAATATCTTAGCGCTCTCCTCCGTAAGAGCAATCTTCTCTTCTCGTGTATTGATGCCCATAAACAGTCGCCCGTCCCGAATTTCTTCAAACAATTCTTTAATGCGGTGTGCGAATAGTGTCCCAGAACGCTTCGCTGTCTCATCCTGATTTCCACGGATGCGGATCGCTTCAACGTCATGTATCAAGGCAACAAACTCTTCGGGTGTTTTCGCCCGAGAAGCACGTTCATGCAGAGCTCTTTTCTTTTGCTCCTCTGGAGTCAGCTTTTCAGGTCGATCCGCTAAAAGAGCTCCCTTGTTACTTTCTCCATCAACAGAAACCCATAACCCTTCCTTTTTTGCGACTCGAACAAACGCATTAAAGAAGCCCTTACTAAACGGAAGGATCTGCGCGATGTCACGTTGGACAAGTATTCTCCTGTCTTGATTCACCCCCTGCCCCGCTACTAGCTGTGTAAAGGCGTCGTCAACACGCCTCTGAAGTTCACCAGATTCAATAGTAGTCTTCTTTTGACCCTCTCCTTGGCCAGGTGCCTTGAATCCCCACTTCGCCTTTGCGATTTCGCGTGTCAAATCCTCACGCGTCTCTACCACAGACCATGCAGGAGACTCTGATACTTGTTTTTTGACTTCTCGATGTACCCAACCATCTGGCAACAACCCTTCCGTTCTAAATGCTTTATTCAAGTCACTTATAAGAAGTGGCTGAGAAGGAAGTCTGGCAAAAAATCTCTTGAATTCGACCATGTACTGGGAAGGACTTATGCTTTTTACCTTTGAAGCCGCATTACCACGGACCCAATCCAAAAACTCTTCGACGTTCTTTGCCACTTTTTCTGATGTTAGAGGCTCCGTTTCGCCCCCCGCCCTTCTTCTTACCAGGTTCTTTGCTGTCCGAATCTCGGAAACAATCTGTTCGAAAGACACACTGTTCGTCATGGTTTCTCTACCAGTCTCTTTACTTGGAAGCGGGGAGATATGGTGCTCTTTTGTATTTCCGGAAGTGGCTTTCTTATTCACGTCCGAGGTGGAGGGAGGAGTGGCGACCTCATCAAGCTTGTCTAGCTGAGCTGATGAGAGACGGTTAAATTCTTCGGGTTGGTTCGTCATGGTAACTTAATGGTATCACACAGTCGTCAATATTTCAGCACCCTTACTGGTGATAGCCACCGTGTGCTCAAAATGAGCACTGCGCTTCCCATCTCGAGTGCGATAGGTGTATCCGTCGGAATCAAGTTTAATAGATGCTTTCCCTTCGTTGACCATAGGCTCAATCGCTATCACCATTCCCTTTTTCAAAATAGGCCCCTCTCCTTTCTTCCCGAAGTTAGGCACGTATGGTTCTTCGTGTATCTTATATCCCACACCATGTCCGGACAGTTCGCGGACAATTCCGTACCCATACGGAGCGACGAAAGACTGAATAGCGAAACCAATGTCACCAATAGTATTTCCCGCGCGAGCCACCGAAATACCTGCATTGAGAGCCTCACGTGTTACCCGCAGTAGTTTTTGCGCGTCCTCGCCAATTTCTCCTACCGCAACGGTTACCGCGCTGTCTGTGACCAGACCCTTATGCACAATACTGCAGTCGAGACTAACTATATCTCCTTCTTTTAAAAATGTTTCTGTTTCATTTGGAATGCCGTGAACCACGGCATCATTAACGGAAAAGCAAAGTGACGCGGGATAGGGGCGTTTTGCACCCTGTGGGGTATACCCCAAAAACGAAGAGGTGTCTCCTCCTTCTTTAATCAGTTTCTCGGTGAGCTCGGAAAGTTCGAAGCTCGAAATTCCCGGTCTTACAGCTTCCGAGAGAATACGAAGTATCTCGGCAAGACGCTTCCCCCCTTCCCGCAAAATCTTTATTTCACTTTCTGCCTTTATGGTGATTCCCATTAGTCTTACAGCTTACTCGCTTTTCTTCTTTTTTGAAAGGACGAGGCTTGGCGAGTATACATCTAAAGACCCCCGTATTTAGCAATAGTATGCTATAGCATACTATTGCTAAACTAGAAATTCACTCCTACGTAGTTCTCATGGAAAGCTATCGTATGACGGTTCCTTTAAAGGGCTTACCAGAAAGGTAGTTCTCTAGGTTTTCAACAGCCGTACCATTCATAACGGCGACTTCAAGACCTAAGGCTTCTGCTTCCCGTGCAGCGACTGGGTCAAAGGGAGCATTCATACCCGGACCCCATGTGTCCGGTATAATTTCTCTAAACTTCGCCCATGTTACCTGCTCAAGTTTTTTGGCATCTGGATTCTTTTTCGGATCGCTGTCGTAGACGTAGTCAATATTAGAAAGATTGACTAACTTTTTTAGACCATAGGATTTGGCTACAAGAACTGCACTGTGGTCAGTGCTCGCGGTAGGACGATATCCCCCAGCTAAAATAATTGACTTATCTGTTTGCACAGGAGTGTTAGGGTCTAGGATAATATCTTCAAAAGCATAGTCCTGAAAAACAACACGTAAGAAATGTGCATTAAAGCGTGTACTGTGAATACCAATCCAGTCGAGGTCGTTGTTTGAAAGCGTAGGTTCTGCCTCCTTTGCTGCTGTTTGATATTTGCGACACGTCTTCCCTCCACCCACCATCAAAATGAACTTCTTTCCCTTTGCTACCTCGGAAAGAATAATACGCTTAAACTCACAAACAGTTGCACTGTCGACTTCATCGGGAACAATAATTGAACCTCCGACCGAAATTAAAATTGTTTCACTTGTGTTCATGTGACCGTATGTGGAAATTGATAATTGAAAACTGAAAATTACAATCCGAGCGAAGCGAGGATGTCTGCATGCACCTTCTCTGGTGTTTGTTCTCCGTTTATGTCGTGGAACTGATACCGAGATTGTTTCTTAAGATATTCCACGGCAGGGACTACTTCCGTTTTATACCATGCGAGTCTGCGGTCAATACCTTCTTCGGTATCATCGTGCCGAGCGCGTGCAAGAAGTCTTCGCTTCGTCTCGGCATCAGAAACCTGAACGTCGATAAGGTGAATAGGCTCGCGCTTAAAAAACTGCATTGCAGAATCAAGCACAACCGCCTCGGCTGGCTTACGAGGAGAACCGTCGATAAAAAGATGTTCCTTACCGGTAATGTTTTTCACGAGGTTATCCGCCCAAAGGTAGATAGCGAGAAATTCTGGCTGAAGAAGACCTGCATTCTGAATCTCCTTCACGAGGTGCGACGTGAACGTCGTTCCGTTCATCAGGTTTCGAAATCCATCACCTGTATACGACGAATATTGCGGTATCTCCGGTGTGTTCTTCAAGAGAAAGCGTTTCAAAAGGTCAACCTGTGTTCCCTTCCCGCTTCCCGAAGGCCCTGCAAATATAAACGTTTGCGGTACTGCCATATTATTTGCGCAATAATTCAATAAACTTTTCTACGGACAATTCTGCATCCCTGAGAACACACTTTAAAGTCTTCGGGGTAATTTCCTTGTTGCTATGTACGGGAACGGTAATACGTTTACCAAAGGCATTTTTTAACTGAGCGTGACTACCTACAAAGTGTGAGAGAAGAAAACCGTACTTCTCCAAGGCTCGAATAAGTTCACGTGCTTTTACAATCGGTAGTTTAGGCATGGACTGACCTCAGTGATGATTTGCTGGCAACAAATGAGCGAACAAACTCAAAAGATTCTTCGTCTCGAGGTACAACCTCTCCATCTTTTAAGAGTCCTTCAACATGACACTGAATGGCCTCATCGAGATTTCGTTTTGTTTCTTCAATCGTCTTTCCACAGGTATGCACACCCTTAAGTGTCGGCACAAAGCCATGATAGCCCTTGCCATCTTTCTCAACCATGATGCGAAATGTGTAAATCGTGTCTTTCATAGGGTGAGTATAGCGTAAAATCAGGTTTTGCTTAACCTTGACAAAATGGATAATAATGACAATGTGAAAAGTGGATTTTCAGCAACAATCTGGCTGAATCATCCTTTCGCCAGATTGTTGCTGAAAAGGCAACCATTCGGGTAATCACACTCGGGTGCACTCCAGAAAATGGAGCGTGTATGTTCGCTAAAAAAAGAAATGAAATCGTTCTGTCAAAGGCCAACCTGCTTGGGTTTCAGCTAGCATGGCGGTCAATCGTTTATGTGTGGGGTACGGACAAAATCAACCTCATCCACATGACATTGACCTGTGTGGATAAAGACTCCGAATTCACCACCAAGCAGTTTACGATTGAGACGGTAGTTGCATATCGATATGTTGTCACCGAAGTGGAAATTAAAATAGAATTACTCCGAAATCGGGATGGCAAGTGGGTCGTCTCTGATAATCAAGAAATGATTTTCCCTTCTAGGAGGATTCTGAGTAAATACAGGGTACGACCTAGTTTCTACGCACTCAACACAGAAAAGGACCTAGGCCATCGCGGATACGATTCAAGCGGATCTAGTTTCGCCTCAGGTCGTAAAGACGACAAGTTGCCATGGATTCGGGAGGAACTCCTCAAGGGTTAGAGACCCTAAAATTTAGCCGAGCTGCGGAAGCAATTCCGCCACTTTTTTATTTTGGGGAAAATCCCTCCTCCGATAAGAATCGGGGTGCTCCCCACCGCACCAAAAGATATTGGTGCGCGGCATGCTCTAGGAAAAGAGAGAATAAAAACTCCACCCCATCTCAATCTCCCCCTTAGAAAAGGGGGAGAGGAAAGACCCTTCCTCCTATAAGCTATCAGCTAAAAGCTATAAGCTTTCTTTAGTACTCTCTCATAGAAATTTGCGCATCGATTTTCTTCATGAAGTCGAGAACAACAGACACGGCAATGAGAAGCGCTGTACCACCGATGGCAAGTGCTTGGTTTCCTGTAAGACCTTGCATGGCGAGAGGTAGAACCGCGACCAGGGCAAGGAAGACTGCTCCCACAAGCGTAATCCTGGTCAAGATTTGTGAAATATAGGTACTGGTTGCCTCTCCTGGGCGAACTCCTGGAATGAAGGCGCCGTTCTTCTGAAGGTTGGTGGAGATGGTATCAGGATCGAAAGTAACCGCTGTATAGAAATAGGTAAAGAGAAATACCAAGACAAAGTAGAGGCTTGCGTATATCCAAGGGTTCGCAAAGACGGTTGTGAGAAGCTCGGCAACACGTTGGAGAAACGGAGCCTGAAACGCAGAGAGTACCGTGGCAATCATCTGAGGGAACAGCAAGATGGACAGTGCGAAAATAATCGGAATAACTCCTGCCTGGTTCACTCGAAGTGGCAAGTATGTCGAGACACCTCCGTACACCTTCATACCACGAACACGCTTAGCGTAGGTGACAGGAATCGGACGTTCAGCTTCGGTAACCACCACAACACCGTAAATGACTACAGTGGCCACAACGACCGTTGCAATATAAATCGGAAGTTGACTTGGTTCGAATGCGAAGAGAAGCTGTGATATTGACTGCGGAAGACTCGCGACGATACCAGCAAAGATAATGAGTGAGGTACCGTTCCCGATTCCGAATTCGGTCATAAGTTCACCGACCCACATAAGAAGAACAGAACCAGCAGAAATAATGATGACGTTTGTAAGAATTCCAATGAAAGGAAGGTCCGGTACCACACCCTGCTGTTTAAGAAGCACTAAAAAGCCAAATGATTGTATGAGGGCAAGAGGTATAGTCAGAAGCCGTGAGTACTGAGCAAACTTCGCTCGCCCCGCCTCTCCATCTTCCTGATACATCGCCTTCAACTTCGGGAACATCATCGTCAGGAGTTGCATGATGATGGACGCGGTGATGTAGGGGCCGACACCGAGCATGACGATAGAAAGGTTCGAAAGACCTCCTCCAGAGAAGATGTCGAGAAGACCGAAGAATTGGTTACCGGAAAAGAATGCCTCAAGACGAGTTGCATCGATACCTGGAATTGGAATAACCGAAAGGAAACGGAAGACGATAAGTGCACCCGCGACAAAGAGAAGGCGTTTGCGCAACACACCATCCTTCCAAACGAGACTGATTTTCTGTGTAAATGATTGCATAAAAACACGGAATTAACACGGAACCTAAGAAGAAGAGTTCTTTCTCGTTCCGTGTTCTTTTTCCTTGTCGCTTCCGTGTATCATCTGCCCACCAGCCTTTTCGATAGCCACCTTGGCTGAGGCAGAAACAAGACATCCGGTTACCATAAACTTCTTTGAGATGGTTCCTTTGCCGAGAATCTTCACTCGAGCAACACGACCACTTTTTGTTGAAATAATTCCTTTTTCGAGAAGTGTCTCAGGAGATACCGTCTCCCCGTTTCCAAACACCTGTTCAAGAACAGCAAGGTTAATCGGAGTAGCGGGAACCTGAAAGCTTTTAAAGCTACTCTTACCACGTCCGCGGAGCTTTGGCAGACGCTTAATAGCATCACGAATCTGCGGATAGACCTTGTGGCCAGCGCGCGCTGTCTGACCCTTTCCTCCACGACCGGATGTTTTACCACGCTTACCACCACGTCCAACCTGAACGGAGCGTTTATTCTTATGAGTTCGTTTTAATGTGTGAAACTGCATGGTACTGGTATTACGATTTACTTACGGATCCCTCATCCTTTACTTTTACCACCTTCAATGTTGAAAGTGCTTTGATTGCAGCCTGTGCAATATTCAACTTGTTCTTACTCCCAGAAAGAATCTTGGCATTAACATCGGTAACGCCTGCAAGTTCAAGTACCGAGCGAACAGCACTTCCGGCAATAAGACCCTTGCGAGGAGCTGGACGAAGCACGATAAGAGCACTCGAATACTTAGCCTCAATCTGTTGTGTAATTGAGTTATTTGAAGTGCGCTTGATAGTAATCATGTGTTTCTTAGCATCTTTTGTTGCCTTCTCAATAGCAAGAGCGGTATCGCCAGCTTTTCCAAGACCAACACCGACCATACCTTTTCGATTTCCAATCGCGATAAGAACACTAAAGCTGAATCGTCGTCCTCCGGCAACAACACGAGCCACACGACGAATATTCAACATTTTCTGATCGTACTCTGGCCGAACACGTTCTCGATCCCCACCACTTCGGCGAGCACCTCCGCGAGCACCTCCATGGCCTCCAGCACGTCCACTAAAACGACTTCCTGTTCCAGCATGCCCAAACGAGCGTCCCGGTCGAGCGTGTGTCGTAGGGGCAGGTGAAGTGGACACTTCCCCTACTTTGTTATCTGTGGCTGTTGGTTCAACGTCTGACATGGTTGATTTTTAAGAGCACGGCGATATAAAAATCACCACCGAGCACTAACTTTTAATTTCTTTCAATTACTGTTCGTACGTCATTACTTCCTTATAGTGTGTTACTCCTTTTCGTTATATCGCACCTATTCGATTGATAAAATAAAAAGTTAGTGCTCGGTAATGTTCGGCATCCGCACTTTCGATATTCAGAGTACTGAATCCCGAAAGTGCGGGCCGAGCCATTAGAACGTAAGACCTCCCTTTCGAGCACCTTCTGCTACGGCCTTCACTGCTCCGGTATATATATATCCTCCGCGATCAAACACGGCGAGGGTTACTTTCTTCGCTTTTGCTTGCTCGGCAACAAGACGACCAACCTCCTCAGCACGGTCTTTCGGCATCTTCCCTACCGCACTCTTTGAAGTTGCGGTAGCAAGAGTTGTTCCCGTTTCATCATTGATGAGCTGTGCCGAAATATAACGGTTAGACTTAAATACCGCAAGACGTGGACGTTCTAAAGTGCCCGAAATCTTTGATCGAATTCGATTTCGGCGACGTGTTCGGTTGTCTGTTTTGTTTACTGATTTCATACTGTTTCTTTTTATCGTAGGGCGTTACGTGATACTACATCACTAAACGCTACAACTTTCTTTAGGTAGTCTTCTTACCCTGCTTCCTTCGGATAACCTCCCCCTCATAACGAATACCTTTTCCTTTATACGGCTCTGGCTTCTTATTTGCTCGGATTTGAGCAGCAAACAATCCGACCGCCTCGATATCATTACCAGTAATTGTCATAACATTCTTCTCGACCGTAACCGTGAGACCCGCCGGAATAGTTGCTTTTATCTGATGAGAAAAACCAAGTGAAAGTGTAATCAGAGAGCCCTTAATATCTGCTTTAAATCCAATACCCTCGATAATCAACTTTTTAGAAAAACCTTCAGTAACTCCTTTCACCATGTTGCGAATATGAGCAACCGCAGTTCCAAGATGCATACCAGTCTCATCTGCCTCATTCTTCGGAGATACCTGAACAGACGCACCGGTAACAACAATGGATATACACGAAGGAACAACACGTGACAGCGCTCCGAGAGGCCCCTTCACCGTAACCGTATTGTCCCCCGAAACGGAGACCTCTACTTTTCCGGGAAGTTGTATTGGTTTTTTAGCAAGTCGTGACATGATTGTTTTTTAAGAGCCTGTTCATAATCTAATGCCTGAATGAAATGTTCAAAATTCGTTGCGAAAATCGCGGATTTTGAGGAAGCGTATCGATATACGCTGACGAGAAAGACGCGATTTGTAGCAGAATTTTGGACATTTCGGCAGGCAAGCTGTTTATCTTGAGCCATATCTTGCGGTTAGATTATGAACAGGCTCTAAGAGCGACCAAATTTCTAACGAACGAAGTGACTATAGAAAGGGGTACTCTCGGCATCCGCACTTTCGATATTCAGAATACTGAATCCCGAAAGTGTGGGCCGAAGGCTACCAGATTTCAAACAAAACTTCGCCACCTACCTTCTGTGTTCGTGCTTCCATGTCTGAAAGAATACCTTTAGGTGTTGAAATGATTGCAGTACCAAAGCCGTCACGAACAGGACGCATATCCTTTGCCCCGCGATAAATACGTTTAGAAAGAAGTGACACACGCTTAACGTTGTTCACTTTCGGTTCCTTATTTTTATATAAAAGAGTAACCTCAATGTATCGGCCTTTCTTTCCTTTCTTTCCGGCAGCCTTAACATATCCGTACTTTACGAGAGCCTCCGCAATAGAAAGCGTTAAGCGAGATGCAGGAAAGACGAAAGACTCCTTACAAGTAAAGCTTGCCATCTTGAGCTTATTAAGAAAATTTGCAATTGGATCCATAATCTTAACTGACTACCTACAACCTACCACCGACAACATAAGATTCTTTTCTTCTTCGTTGTTGGTTGTGGGTCATTGGTTGTGGGTTACCATGACGACTTCTTAACCCCCGGAATCATACCTTCATTGGCATACTCCCGGAAACAAATACGGCAAAGTCCGAAATCCCGCATAAAGCCTCGTTTACGGCCACAACGGAAGCAACGTCGCACGATGCGAGTACTGAATTTTGGCTTTTTAAGTGCCCTTGCTATAACTGAAGTTTTTGCCATAACAAAATGAAAAGCTCTTACGAGCGTCGCGATATAGTAACAAATGAAGCATTGTAAGTCAATTTACGATTTCCCCGCCCTAGACCTTTCCCCTTTTATCTGAATCTACTTCTTCCGTGCCTCCTCGTTCTTCTTGAAAGGGAAACCAAGATAGTCGAAGAAAGCTCGGGCCTCTGCCTTACTTTTCGCAGTGGTAACTACCGTAATACCCATACCGAAAACGTCGCGAAGGTCTTCATCAACCGCTTCAGGAAAGATGGTGTGTTCTTGGACACCAATCGTAATGTTTCCGATTTCATCAATAGAGTTAGCAGAAATACCTCGAAAGTCGCGCGTTCGTGGGAAGGCGACATTTAAAAGCTTATCGAGGAATCCGTACATTCGTGGACCACGGAGAGTCACTTGGGCACCGACAGTATCCCCTTGTCTTGTTTTGTATATAGCAATAGATTTCTTCGCTCCTCGCTTAGCAACCTTCTGCCCAGTGAGTTTAGAAAGACGGTCTTCAACCGTTTCAATCTTCTTCTTATCCTTGAAGGAGCCGACACCGGCATTGATAACAACCTTCTCAAGACGAGGCGCCTGCATAGGGTTTGTGTACCCCATCTTCTCCTTCAATCCGGTAAATGCTTCTTTTTGTTTTTCTTTAATTGATTTCATATGCGTGATACGAATGTCGCGAATTAACGCACGAATGTTTCGAATATACGAATAAAGATGTCTGATTTGTAGATTAGTAGCATTCGCATGGTAATTTGTTGCATTCGTATTAGATTTCTTTTCCGGTCTTACGATTAACACGTAGCCACTTTCCACCAACAAGTTTCTTACCAAGACGAATAGGCTTTCCCCCATCCTCAAGTGCTACGTTTGAAACATGAATAGGCATGGCAACTTCAATCACCTGTCCTTTCTGACCGGTCTTGCGCGCCTTCCGATGCTTCTTTCGGAGATTGACACCCTCAATGATTACCTTATCTGCTTCAGGAAGAACACGGGCAATAACCCCTTTTTTACCTTTGGAAGATCCGCTCGTGACGATAACATTGTCTCCTTTGTGTATGCTCATAGATGTAAGATTTAAGCTGTAAGATTAAAGTAAGAATAAAGTGCGGTCGGTCATATGCTATGTGCTTACTTAAATCTTTACTCTTTCAACTTTAATTTGTTTATACTACTTCAGATGCTTTTGACGTAATACTGTGGTACCCCTTTTCTGACAATTCACGAGGAATTGGTCCGAAGACACGACCGGCCAATGGTTCCTTCTTCCCTTTCTCGATTATAACAACGGCGTTTTCATCAAAACGGATATATGAACCATCAAAACGGCGAAACTGCTTCTTTTGGCGAACAACAACCGCGTGAAGAACGTCCTTTTTCTTTACGCTCTTACGTGGCTCTGCTTTCTGTATTGAAAGCACTACCAATTCACCGATCTCCGCATATCGCTTTTTTGACGAGCCAAGCACCTTGAAGACACGCCCGATTTTACCTCCGGAGTTATCTGCAATTTTGACGATGGATTGTGGCTGTATCATGGTATATATCGTGTAGTGTATATCGTGTAGCGCGGGAGTTTCCTTTTTTGCCAGACGTTATACGTTACACGTTTTGCGCTATACGACTTTAAAGTTCTTACTCTTTGAAAGCGGACGACATTCGACAATCGTAACCTTGTCCCCCTCTTTCTTAGTATTACCTGCGTCATGCGCCTTAAGACGAGCGGTAGACTTCATGTACTTTCGGTACTTTGGGTGTGGTGCGAACTTGGTTACCTCAACAACAATAGTATCCTTCATCTTGGTGGATACCACGGTGCCATTAAAGGTCTTATGTTTTGCTTGTGTTGTTGCAGTTTTCATAAAATATGTATGAGTACGTATGTTTCTAGCTTATGCGTTTTGCTGTCTTCGAAGTTCAGTGAGTATACGAGCAGTATCCTTACGGGCGGCCTTTCCTTCCTTTACGTTCTTCGTCTTACCCCCAGCCATAGCAAACCGAAATGCCTGCAACTTCGCTCGTTGCTCGGAGACAAGTCGTCTTAACTCTTCACTGGTTTTTGTCTTGAAATCCATACAATGTTTGCTAGCCTATTCGTTTTTAGCCTTTTTAGCAAGGACTGCCCTTACTGACTCAGAGAATGGGCAATTTCTAGCGTGCCACTACTTTACTCTTAATCGGTAACTTAGTGCCAGCCTTTCGAAGTGCTTCTCGAGCCAGAACTTCACTAATACCGTCAACTTCGAAGATAATACGACCTGGACGTACCTCAAAGCAGTATCCCTGCAAGTCTCCCTTTCCCTTACCCATGCCTACTTCCGCCGCTTTCTGAGTAAATGGCATGTCCGGGAAAATACGAATCCAAATCTTACCCGTCTTTCCAACACTTCGAGAAAGAACCTTTCGCGCGGCTTCAATCTGGTTTGATCGAATGCGGAAACCAGTATACGCCTTCAGCCCAAACGAGCCGAAGCTTACCTCGGTACCACGTGTTTCCACTCTCGGCGACTTTGGGTTATGTCGCATCGTGTGCCACTTTCGATATTTAACTTTTTTGGGAAGTAACATAGTTATAAATTATTCTAATTTCTCTAATTATTCTAAATAAATACCAAGCCTCTTAGGTTAATTAGAACAATTAGGTTAATTCTTTTTCGGATTCTTATCCGAAAAAATATCTCCTTTGTAAATCCAGACCTTGATACCGATGTCACCATAGGTCATATGCGCTCGCTCGCGTGCATAGTCAATGTCTGCTCGGAGGGTTTGCAGTGGAATACGACCCTTCTTAAGTTCTTCCGTTCGTGCCATTTCGGCTCCACCGAGACGCCCACCAAGGTATACCTTTACACCGAGCACATCGCGGTTCGCCATCACCTTATCAATAGTCTGCTTCATAACACGTCTAAAGGGGAGTCGCTTCTCAAGTCCTTCTGCAATCTGTTGAGCAACGATAGCTGAGTTTGATTCTGGAGAACGAACCTCTTCGATATCAAGTTTCAGGTTTTCAATACCAAACAAAGAATGCTTCTTTGCAAGCTTCTGAATTTCATTCTTAAGTTTTACAGCCCCTTCCCCACTCTTCCCGATAAGCATACCGGGACGAGATGTTCGAACAATAATTCGAAAGAGGTTGCGTCCTCGTTCAACATCGACAGCACTTACATACATTCCACGAAGACGTTCAGCAAGGAACTCTCGAATGAGCACATCTCCTTTAAGCATCTTCTGATACTCACCTCGCATGCCAAACCACCTAGACTTCCAGTCCTTGATAATGCCTAGTCTATGTGAATATGGGTGGACGATGTGGGACATAAATGTAACTTACAACTAACAACCTACTACCGACAACTTAAGATTTAACGGCTTTACTCTTCGTGGTTGGTTGTGAGTTGTTGGTTGTTGGTTCGCGAAGTATGAGTGTGACTTTACTCGATCGCTTTCGAATACGTGCGCCTGATCCTCGAGCTCGGGGCATGAAACGCTTAAGGGTTACTCCTTCATCAACAAATATAGTAACGATGCGAAGACTTGCTACGTCATCCACCTTACCATTCTCTTTTGCGTTCGAGGTAGCACTTTCCAAGAGTTTCAAAATTGGTGTTGTGGCAACTTTAGGGAGAAACGCTAAAATAGAGCGCGCTTCGGAAACACTTTTACCACGAACAGCATCGGCGACAAGGCGCATTTTGCGTGGTGACTGTCTGTAATTTTTAAGAATTGCTTTCATACTCTTGACTTACAACCGACAACCTACTACCGACAACTGAAGACTCTTGCTCTTGCGTTGTTGATGGTGAGTCGTTGGTCGTTGGTTACTTCTTGGTGGTGCCTGCAGTCGCGGCCTTGGCTGTCTGAGCGGCAGCAATTTCACCTTCTTTCTTCTTTATTTCAAGCTCTTTCTGCATCTTTCCTCCGTGCCGAATGAATTTTCGTGTTAAAGAAAACTCTCCGAGACGATGTCCTACCATATCTTCCGTTACCAGCACCTCAGGAAAATCCTTGCCGTTGTGTACCAAAAACTTAAACCCAACCATTTCAGGAGCAATCGTACATGCTCGCGACCACGTCTTAATAGGCCCAGCGGATTCCGGTCGCTTTCCCTCAATCTTTTTCAAGACTCGAGGATCAACATATGGACCTTTTTTGATTGATCGTGTCATGGATAAGGTTAACTACTATCGTCAATTCGTATAAACAAAAGCCCTTGAAATAGGGCCAGCCTATATTATCAATAAATCAAGTAATGTCAACGGGAGGAGCCGCCCCGACGAAAGCCCGAGCGGCTCCAGATTCGTTATTTTGAGCCTTTCTTTCCAACCTTCCTACGAGAAACGATAAAGACGTTCGAGTACTTCTTTGGCTTGCGTGTCTTCTGACCCTTTCCTGAAGGCTTACCCCAACGAGTCTTAGCTCGCCTAAGTCCTCGTCCCTGGCGACCTTCTCCTCCTCCGTATGGATGATCAGGAGGGTTCTGTACCGAACCTCGAACGGTCGGACGAATACCGAGCCAACGACTTCGACCGGCCTTCCCAATGGAGATAAGATGATTTTCCTCGTTCGATACTGCTCCAACGTTTGCCCATGCCGTACTGATAACCTTTCGAACTTCGGAAGAAGGCAACTTAATAAGTGAGTACCCTCCTTCCTGGGCGATTACTTCAGCAAAGTTTCCAGCAGAGCGAACGAGTACTGACCGTCCTTTCGGTTGAATAGCAATATTGTACACAAAGGTACCGACAGGAAGAGCTCCGAGAGGAAGTCTGTTTGCCGGAGCCACCTTAGCCTTTTCAGAGACGATAAATTTCTCTCCTTCCTTTACCCCTTGAGGAAGCAGTACATACCGCTTCTCCCCGTCAGCATAGACAACGAGCCCGATAAAGCCTGAGCGATTAGGATCGTATTCGATACTGGTAATCTTTGCGGGAATATCGAATTTGTCGTATATAAAATCAACCTCACGAAAACTTCGCTTGTGACCTCCACCTTTGTGACGAACCGTCAATCGGCCGTAATTATTACGCCCAACATCCCTCTTCACTCCCGTGACGAGTGGCTTGTGTGGCTTGTGACCAGTAAGAAGCCTCGGGTAGTCGATACCGGTCATATGTCGCCTGGATTGTGTTGTTGGTTTATAGACTTTCATGAAAAATTGAAATATTGAGAATTGTTTCTTATGTTACCTACTTCAGGATGTGTGTTATATACTTTCTATCTTGTCCCCTTTCTTAAGGTAGACGTATGCTTTTCGGCCTCTTTTTCGTGTTCCAACCTTTCCTTTTACGGTAACCAACTTTGGATGAATGGTGACGGTGCGAACCTGATCAACCGTGACCTTGTACATAGATTCTACAGATGCTTTAACCTGGGGCTTTGTTGCATTCAATGCAACGCGAAATACGTATACACCTTGAACTGCCGTTTCACTCGCTCGTTCGGAAATATGCGGACGAAGAAGTACGCCACTATGTTTTGACGAGCTATGTTCTGTTGTCGTAACAAGGGCTGTTTTCGGAGCACTTTTCTTGGGAGAAGCTTTTACAACCGTCGACTCTGTCGACGTCTTTACTTCTTTTGTCTTCGGTGTTCGTGGTTTAAGAAATGCCATGGTAGTTATTTAGAGGACCTTGTGAGTGCCTTAATGGACTCAGGGGGATTAGTGACAACGATATATTTGTACGTCAACACATCAAGAAGGTTAAGGTTTCGTGCCTCACCGACGGCAACGTTCCCAATATTTCGGAAGCTTTTCTCGACAGAAGCAGACTTACCCGCTGTGACAAAAAACGCAGAGTTGGCCTTCTTTTTCTCTACAGACTCAAATCCTGGAATCTTTGAAACATGAGCGAGGACCTCGCGAGCATCCTTTGTCTTAATCTTTGAAAGAGTGAGGTTCTCAAGAAAAAGTACTTCTCCATCTCGAAGCTTTGTCGAAAGCGCACTATAGAACGCCTTATTCTTCATCTGCCTGTTCACCTTGCGTGTATAATTCTTATCACTTCGAGGTCCATGAGCAACACCACCACCAACCCAAATCGGAGAGCGGGTTGATCCATGACGTGCCCGACCAGTCCCCTTCTGTCGCCATGGCTTCTTTCCTCCTCCAGATACATCACCACGAGTCTTTGTGTGTGCCGTTCCTGAACGAGCAGACGAGGTAAGAGACGTGGCAACCTGGTGAATAAGGTCAGCATTAAATGAGACACCGAATACTGCGGGAGGAAGTGTTATCTTCCCTGTCTCTTTCCCTTCCTGATTGTACACAATGTGTTCCATAAGTTTTGTATTCTAAAAACTAGCCGTAGATCTCAACAAGTGTCCCTCGTCGGCCTGGTATTGCACCCTTTACGAGTATAAGATTCTCATCTGGAATAACCTCGACGACTTCAAGACCTTGAACAGTGATACGGTCTCCTCCCATACGCCCTCCCATACGAAGACCTTTGGCAACACGACCACCGGCGCGAGCACCTCCGCCGATAGAACCTGGCTCTCGTTCTGAGTGCTTCTGACCATGAGTACGGCGTCCTCCCTTAAATCCGTGTCGCTTAACCACACCCTGAAATCCCTTACCTTTTGAGACACCGCTCACGGTAATAGGGTCCCCTTTACTGAATACTGAAACGTCGATTGACTGCCCTCGAGTATACGCGGAAGTATCGTCCATTCTCCACTCCTTGATGTGTCTGCTCGCTGGTAGGTCCTTCAGATGCCCTGTTTTCGCCTGATTCATGTGCTTAGACGCACCAAACCCTACCTGTATGGCACTATAGCCATCTTTCTCTATAGTCTTGATTTGAGACACGGTGAGAGGACCAGCAGAAATAACGGTAACCGGTACGGTTTTACCTCTTTCATCCCAAATCTGGGTCATATATTGCTTTGTGCCGAGAATGAATTTACTCATATGAGTGAACACAGGACTAATGCCTGGCGGTTCCTGATTCGTCCATAACGTCCATAAGGAAGCAGTGGCAAGAAGACTATCAGAGGACGTGGAAAAAGTCAAAAAAATTCGTTCATTCAATTTTTGGCTAGTTCTTAGGTTATTGGCATTAAATCTGAAATAACAGTAATCTTTGTGCATGACGAAAACTCTTAAGAAACCTCACTCGGGAGCTAGAAAGCTTTTCGTAGATAGGTTTTTCAAACAGTTCAACGAGGTACGAGAAGAAATTCACAAAGATGATACTGATTTAAGCAAGCTGGATATATTCGCCCCATTTCCGAAAGACGGTCTTCTACCGGGTCGACGACGTTGGTCAGATTTAACAGAAAATGAAAAATTAGTTATGAATCTTGCTTATGCTATCGCAGAAATAGAACGTTCTGCGAAAACGTTAGCCCTTATCCCTTCTCTATTCAATAGTCATTCGACTTATCTTGAGAAAAAGAGATTCTCTCGTGTTCAACAACATAAAAGAAACATAGGGTGGTATTTGAACGAAGTCTATTCGTTTTCAAACAGAACAGAATATTTCTTGAAACTAATGAAGAAAGCGCTGATTAAATCTCGCTTTTCAAAAACCTCTACAGAAGTGGCTACGCTTAATTCGTTAAGAAGTGTATGCATCGAATCCTTAAGGGGTATAAACGAGGTACGCGGTAGACATGTTCATGTCCGTTCCTATTTTGATAAGGCTCTTTCCAAGATCGAACTCTGGGAGGAAATGGCTAAGTACATTTCTCATGGCACCGAAAGAAACTTCCATGAAAGTCTAACGTGGAAGTTGTTAAGGTCGGATAGAAAGTCTTGGAAAGAACGAACGGAAAAGAACGCGGCACAGTTGGAAGAACTGTTGGATTACCTTTACCACTCATTAGATACAGCCAAGATAATTAACAAGCTATTAGAAAAGTACGAAAAATAAGTAGCAATTAAGCACCTCAGCTATTGTGACAATGGAGACATTCGCTCGGACTCAAGAAATACATCACTTAATTCGAGTTGCAAGACTGGCGTGATACCCTCACATAATTCACTGTTGCCGGTCTTATTCCTTGTTGCAGTTACCTTTTCACTCTTTTTATCAATCAATACTGTGTAGCGAGTACACAGGGATTCTTCAGATTGCGCAATAATTTGTTCTTTATCCCACTTTTTAACAACATAACTCTCTTCATATGTATGCAGGAGATTTTGGGGCGATATCTCTGCTTGAGTTAAATTACAAAGCATAGACTCTTCTACGCATCTTAATGAAATAGTGTGCATTTTATTTGCCAAAGTATCTCCACGTGCGTACCAAGTCCCATTAGCTTCGACTGAGGAATAGTTATCAAAAAAGTAATAGGTAGGAAGCATTAACCCTCTTACGTTAAAAGTATATGGATTTGATTGCGAAGCCCAAACCACCGCCTCCGGCGGTGATTGAACACAAGGCTCTGCCGGTATATTCAAATCATCTGCCATTTAGCAATAGTATGCTATAGCATACTATTGCTAAATACCGAGAGATCACCCAGACGGTATGCCGTGCAGTAAGTTCGGTTCGAATGCACTGGCTATGCGCTGTCGTGGCGGGGCTTATAGAATGGGAAGCAGATACGGAAGTGTATAACCTGGAAGCAGGAGCGCTGGTCAAGGAGTTAGCCGTTAACAGTAGTGCCTTCCAGGCTGGTGTCATACCACCGCCTCTGGCGGTGGTAATTGATTTGTTTTGTGTCACAGGGGTACTTCTTGTTTTGAATGGAATGTTCCCGATTTCTTAGATTGTACTCAATCTGCAGAAAACGCAGTCCCGTGGGAGAAAAGCGGTTGATACGCTTAACGAATGGCGCACACGAATAAAGAAGCGGGGCGAGGGAGGACGGCTTGTCCCGAGGCAGTGTCTTCACTGCTTTTCGGGGCTGTTTTTATGGGTCAAAAAATGCTAGGATTTTGGTACTTTCAGCCGTTACAAAACTTGCACAAGCTCAAACAGAAGGACAAGACAAGTTACAGGGCAAGTCGCCTTAACGCTATGAAAAAAAAGAATAAAATCGTTCCTAATAATACTTTTACAGAGTTTTTGCTCTATACCACCCCGAACGGCAAGGTGAAACTGGAGATTTTTCTCCGTGATGAGAATATCTGGCTTACGCAAGCAAAAATTGCGGAGCTTTTTGGTGTTGAAAGAAGTGTCGTTACGAAGCATTTACAGAACATCTTCCAAGAGGGTGAATTAAAAAAGGAGGCAACTTGTGCAAAAATTGCACAGGTTCAAAACGAAGGACAAAGACAAGTCATAAGGGATGTGGAGTTCTATAATCTTGACGCGATTCTTTCCGTTGGCTATCGGGTCAACAGCTCGCAAGCGACGCAATTTCGCATCTGGGCGACCGAACGGTTGAAAGAGTACATTATCAAAGGTTTTACTATGGATGATGAGCGATTGAAGGACCCGCGTCAGATTTTTGGAAAGGACTATTTTGAGGAACAGTTGGCAAGAATCAGGAATATCCGTTCCAGTGAAAGACGAATGTATCAAAAAGTTACGGACATTTACGCACAGTGCAGTGCGGATTATGACCCGAAGACAGACATAACACTCAAGTTTTTCGCCACGGTTCAAAACAAGCTGCACTTTGCCATAACCGGCCAGACGGCCGCGGAAATTATCAGTACACGCGTGGATAGTTGCAAAGCATATATGGGATTAACGACATGGAAAAACGCGCCCAAAGGCGAGATTCGGGAAACTGATGTTGTCATCGCAAAGAACTATTTGCAGGAAAAGGAACTAGATCATTTGAACAGAATCGTTACTATGTATCTGGATTATGCTGAAATGCAGGCGGAACGGGGAGTACTCATGTATATGAAGGACTGGGTAATTAAACTCAACGCTTTTCTGAAATTTAACGAACGGGATATTCTAGCTGATGCCGGAAAAGTGAGCCACGAAGTCGCCGAGGTGCTAGCACTCGGTGAATACGAAAAATATAGAGTTACACAAGACAAAAATTATGTTTCTGATTTTGATAAAGAGGTAAAGAAGCTCTTAAAATCGAAAAAGAAAAGATAGTATGCCCGCCTGCGCCGAAGCCCGCCTGAACGATACAGTCGGGCAGGCGGCTTCGGCAAGGCGAGAGCGGCTTCGGCGGGCAGGCATCCTTGATTTGTTTTGTACCACAGGGGTACTTCTTGTTTTGTAAACAAAACAAAGTCGTGCGCGGAATCTTTTTTTGAATGGAATGCTCCCGATTTCTTAGATTGTACTCAATCTGCAGAAATCGCAATCCTCGGAGAGGGCTCCCGATTTCTTAGATTGTACTCAATCTGCGGAAATCGCAATCCTCGTGAGGGGGCGACGGGGCGAGGGTCGGCGGCTTGCCCCGAGGCAGTGTCTTCACTGCTTTTCGGGGCTGTTTTTATGGGTCAAAAAATGATAGGATGATGAAATAAATATGTCTGAAGAGCAAAAGAAATTACTGGAAAAGCAGTTGTGGGGCGTAGCAAACGTGCTTCGCGGGAAGATGAATGCCGATGAGTATAAAAACTACATTCTCGGCTTTATTTTCTATAAATATCTTTCGGAAAAATTGGAGCGTTATGTCAATGAAAAACTGCTTGCGCGGGAAAAGTTTACTTTTGCCGAGATAAGGGAAAACACTAAAGAGGGCAAAACGTATCTGGAACATATCAAAACGGGATGTATCGGGCATCTCGGCTTCTTCCTGAAACCGATCGAGTTGTTTTCGTATCTGGTCAAAAAGGGCAAGGGAGAAATAAAAGACCAAACGACATTTATTCTGGAAGACCTTAAGAAGGTTCTCAATACCATTGAACAAACCTCAATGGGGACGGCGAGCGAGGACGATTTCAAAGGACTTTTCGATGATGTTGATTTAACTTCTACGAAGCTCGGCTCGCGTGAAAATCAAAAAAATGAAGTGGTGGTGGAAGTCCTCGCGCTCTTAAGTGGCATTGATTTCAAACTTGAGGACGCAAAAAGCGACCTCCTCGGTGACGCATACGAATACCTCATCGGGGAATTTGCCGCCGGTGCGGGCAAAAAAGGCGGTGAGTTTTATACTCCCGCGCAGGTATCCCGCCTGCTCGCACAGATAGTTTCGCAAGACAAAAAGCGTCTGCGTAGTGTGTATGACCCGACCTGCGGTTCCGGCTCGCTCCTTCTCCGCATTGGCGACTATACCGAAGTGGTAAGTTACTTCGGGCAGGAGCTTAATCCGACTACCTACAACCTCGCGCGGATGAATATGATTTTGCACGGCGTACACTTCGACCACTTCAAGATTCTACAAGGCGATACACTTACGGAAGATATGCACGCCGACCTCAAAGCGGAGGCGATTGTCGCCAATCCGCCCTTTTCCGCGGAGTGGAAGGGAGAGAAAGACCCACAGCTCGCTCACGATGACCGCTTTTCTCAATACGGACGGCTTGCGCCGAAAAGCGCGGCGGACTACGCTTTCGTCACGCATATGCTCTATCACCTTGCCGACAACGGCACAATGGCGGTGGTTCTGCCTCATGGCGCGCTCTTTCGCTCCGGCGCGGAGGGACAGATACGGAAATACATCATTGAAAAGCAAAACTATCTTGACGCGGTGATAGGGCTTCCCTCAAATCTTTTTTACGGCACCTCTATTCCCGCGACTGTGCTTGTCTTTAAGAAGTGCCGCAGGGATAACGAAGATATTTTGTTTATAGACGCGTCAAAAGGTTTTGAAAAAGTGGGCAATCAAAACCGACTGACGGACGAAAATATCAAGAAGATTTTTGATACCTATAAAACTCGCAAAGAAATAGAGAAATACTCGCACCGCGCGAGCATAGACGAAATCAAAGAGAACGAGTACAACCTTAACATCCCGCGTTATGTGGATACTTTTGAGGAAGAAGAAGTGGTAGATATTGACGCGGTCGCGAAGAACCTCAAAATGCTCCATACCGAAGAAGTCGGTCTGCAAAAGAAGATTGCTGAGTTTTGCGAAGAATTGGGTATCGGGAAGCCGTTTTGAAAGATAGTTAACATTACAAAGCTCAAATGAAACTAAGTTGGGAGTTAGTTTCAGTCGGCTGTTTCTTGAGTTGGTTATCCACATACTTTTGTAGAAAACTTGCATTTCTTTCCTATATGTGTATAATAAAGACAGATATTACCAATATTTAAGTAAATTATATGCAAATATCGCTTGTTGAGTTTTCGGTGGAGAACTTTAAGGTCTTTAAAAATAAGGCTACTTTCTCCATGGTTGCTCGGAAAAACGATGCACATACCTTTGAAAGCAAAGGTGAAAATCTGCTTAAAACCTCCTTTATTTACGGTCCGAATGCTTCCGGAAAGTCCTCTTTTTTGGAGGCACTGACAAATTTAAGACAAGCAATTCTATTCTCCGCAAACAACACGGAAACTGACCCTTTGCCGTATACACCGTTTTTAGCGTCAGAAGAAAGTAAAGACAAACCGGTTTTTTTTGAACTGGTATTCACTGTTGTCGGAACTTTGGAAGGAGTTTATCGTTACAACTTTTCTTTTCTTCGTGACCGGATGGTTGCCGAAAATCTGACAAAAATATCTGCAACTGGAACTGAAGAAAACTACATTTCTCGAAAAGAGCAAGAAATCACACTCGGCAAAGCCTTTGAGGACGCAAAAGTTCTTATCGGTAAAGTGCGTAAGGAAACCTTGTTTTTATCGGTAGCTGCGCAATTCAATAGCAGGACTGGTCTTGATATCCTCAATGCGTTAAAAGACAGTCTGAATATCATTTCCGGTATTACCTATATGCGTTACCAGAATTTTACCGTGAAGATGTTCAAGGACGACTCCGAATACAAGGAGCATATTCTTCAATACTTAAAGATGGCTGATTTTTGCATTTCTGGCGGGCACGCGGAAGAAGTTGATGTTAATCGTGTAGATATAAAAGATGGCCAAGGAGAGTTTTCTGCATCTAAGCGAATTGCAAAACGCATCGCACTGTTTTTCCAGCACTCTGTATATGACAAGGAAAACCAGAAAACAGGTTCATTTAAACTGCCTCTTGATATGGAATCGGTTGGCACGCAAAGATTCACTTCCGTTCTCGGTCCAATCATAGATACACTCAAAAATGGTAAAGTTCTGCTCATAGACGAGTTTGATAGCAGTCTTCACCCACTCCTTACTAAGTTTATCGTTGACCTCTTTGAGTCGTCTGAGACAAATAAACACAATGCCCAGCTTATCGTAACGACTCATGACACAAGTTTGCTTTCGTATCGCGATGACTTTTTGAAGGACCAGTTTTGGTTTACTGATAAAGACGAGTTTGGTTCTGCTAAACTGTTCTCTCTTGCCGAGTTCACTATCCGCAATGATACAGAATTCGCAAAAAAGTATCTGGAGGGCAGATTCGGGGCGTTGCCATTTATTAATCCAGTAAAGAAATAGAGTATGTCCCGTTTTTCCCGAAAAGCAGAAATACGCCGTCCACGAAAAGTGATTCGGATATACACCGAAGGAGTGAAAACGGAGCCGAACTATTTCAACTCAATTAAGAACGAACTGCGCCTAAGTGAAATTGACATCAAAGTTAATGGGCGCGGAGACCACACTCTGCCTTTGGTGCAATGGGTCATTGAAAGAAAGAACGAAGAACGCATCTCCGACAACTTTGAAACTGAATGGTGGGTTGTATTTGACCGTGATGACCACTCCGACTTCAACCATTGTATTGAACTGGCAGAAGCCAACGGGATTAACGCGGCTTACTCGAACGAATGCTTTGAGTTGTGGTTCATACTGCACTTTGAGTTTCTGCAAACATCTCTCGGAAGAGAAAAGTTTGAGTCGAAATTGACAAAACTGCTTGGAAAAAAATACGGAAAGAATGACTCTGACATCTACGACCTTATAAAGCACGGGGAAGTGAACGCGATTCATAACGCGAAAAACTTGAAAAAAATACATGACGGTGCCGGAGTCCAGTCGCCGATAAAACGAGATCCATCTACTTTAGTGTACAAACTTGTAGAAAATCTACGGTCGTTGAGAGGTGGACGAGAGATATCACGATAAACAGCATGCCCACTAAAACCGCACAACCGAAAACCAACCTAATCCCGAAACTTCGTTTTTCGGGTTTTTCCGATGGGCCCGCCTCCGCCAAGGCTGAGGCGGGGAACTGGGAGGAGAAGAAGCTGGGAGAGGTATGTGACTATAAAAATGGTGGAGCCTTTGAAAATAATCTTGTTGAGAATGGGAAATACAATCTCATTACTCTGAATAGTATTGATATAGATGGAAAGTTAAAGAGTTTCCATAAAACTGTAGGTAAGGCTGATTGGTACTTAAAAAAAGACGACCTCGTTATGGTTCTCAGTGATGTAGCTCACGGAAACTTTTTGGGTTTAGTGGATGTCATACCGGAGGATAACAAGTATGTTCTTAACCAAAGGATGGGACTTTTGCGTAAGACAGACGAGCAAGTGAATTTGAGCTTTTTGCGTACATTTGTAAACAAAAGTCAGCGATATTTTAAATTACATGGACAAGGCTCATCACAGCAGAATCTTTCAAAGGGTGATATTTTAAAATTCAAAATTGTGACCCCATCTCTTCCCGAACAACAAAAGATTGCGGGGTTTTTGGGGGCGGTGGACGGGTGGATTGAAAATTTGCGCGGGCAAAAGGAGTCTTTGACGCTCTACAAAAAGGGCATGATGCAGAAGATTTTTCCCTCTAAAGGCGGGCAGGTCTCAGAAATTCGTTTCAAAGACGATAAAGGAAAGAATTTTCCGGACTGGGAGGAGAAAAAGTTGGGGAGTGTTTTGGACTATGAACAACCGACTGATTACATTGTTGAGAGTACAGAATATGACGATGAATATAAGATTCCAGTTTTAACAGCTGGGAAGACTTTTGTACTTGGATATACCAACGAAACAAAAGGAATTTTTGAAAATGGTAAGTTGCCTGTGATTATTTTTGACGATTTTACTACCGCCTCACAATTTGTTGATTTTGCCTTTAAGGTAAAGTCATCCGCAATGAAAATCTTGACAGCAAAGAGCGATACAAATATCAGATTCATATATGAAGCGATGCAGTTGATTAAATATGAAGTCGGTGGGCATGGCCGTCATTGGATTTCAAAATTTTCTAGCATAAAAATGTTGATACCTTCATTACTCGAACAACAAAAGATTGCCGATTTTTTGACTTCGCTTGATAAAGTAATAGAATCAAAACAACAACAAATCACCCACGCCGAGCAGTGGAAGAAGGGCTTAATGCAGGGGTTGTTTGTGTAAATGTATGCAACTAATTACCAATCTACAGAGTTCATTTGACTCAACTCTAACTGATTCTAATTTTCAGAATCTTGGCATTGATCTCGCGGAAATTGGTATTGATAGTATATTGAATCAAGGGCTTTTGAAAGAAATACCTATCGTAAGCACTATCGCAAACCTCTCAAAAGTTGGCGCTAACATTCACGACCGTCTTTTTTTAAAGAAAGTATTGTCTTTTTTGAATCAGATGAAAAGTGTCTCTGTTGATAAACGCAAGGAGATGATAGATAAGATAGACAGCTCTAGTAAGTATAGAATAAAAGTTGGTGAGAAGCTTCTATACATTATTGACTCTTGTGAAGATTATGAAATATCAGAATTAGTCAGCATTGTGTTTAAGTCATATATTCAGGAAAAGATAAGTTATGACGATTTCTTGAAAGTGTCCACTATTTTAAGTAAAATTAACAAGAGTGATTTTGATTGGTTTGTGGCCGAAAGAAAGAATCACTCTTTTGACCTTGATGACGTTGGTGATTTAATAAGTTCAGGACTGTTTGAATTGCATTACGAAAAAGTTAGCGTTTCCGTTGAAGACGAATCGGATTACGATTTATTGCAGGAAGGCAAAAAGTATAATACAGATGTTGATGGCGGTGATATCAGTGTTTCCTTGAGTGGTGCAGGAAAAGTTATTCTTGAGATATTTTGCACGAGTTATCAAAAGTCCAAATAAGTTAATCTATAGACATCTATGCCCCATCAATCCGAACAACAGCTTGAAGAGGAATTGATTGCGCAACTGGGACGGTTGGGGTTTTAGCGTTGTGATTAAAAATAAGCTTAAATAGCATGAATGATAAAAAGAAAAAAGAAAAGTCTATCGTATCTCCGTTTGTGAATACTAACAGATTAAGTAAAGATGATTATTATTACGACGCGATGGAGTGTCTTCAGGGTGGGAAAGCCGGAGCAAAAAGAGCTTTGAAGATGCTAGAAACCGCTTTGAAAATAGATGTGGATTATGTGCAGACATATATCGGGCTTGTCAGTATCTACGGGGCTTTGGGAGAGAAGAAAAAAGTCGAGGAGACGATTAAAATCGCGTATGAAAAGACGCTCAAAGAATTTCCAAAATGGCCCAAAAAGATGGAATGGGGTTACTTGGAAAATCGCGCATACCTGCGAGCCATTCAGTACTTGGCCGATTGGTATTGGGACAATAGGGAAAACGAGAAAGCCATCGAGCTGTTTCGGCTTTTGCTGAAATTGAATCCCAACGATAATCAGGGAGTGAGATACGAGATTGCCGCGTTATATGCCGGATTAAACGGGAAAGATGTTAACCGAATGACGGATGAAGGGAATCAAAAGCAGGATTGGAGCGAGCAGGAAAATCTTGTTTCAGAGCAAAATAAGAAACACAAATTTTGGAAAGAGCCGAAGTATTAAGAGGTCGCTTTCAGTTTTGATAGGAAGTAAGATTTATGATAGTATGGTCGTATGAAGACATCACGAAAAAAGACAGCAGATGGTCGTTTTGTTGCAAAGCGATTTGACACTAAGATTTCAACCATAGAAGAACAATATGGTATTAAACTGGGCGTCCGTGGTGACATGAAGTTTGGCAACTATTTAATAAAAAAAGGATACCGTTCGCTTTCTGAAATGTTGCAAAAGTAACATTTTATATGAAAGAGTCTAACTTTGCTTTTGTTGAAAATGAAGTCTTTCGCCAGAATCTTGACGAAGCATTTGACCATATTACCACTCTGCTTCCGTTCACTGAATCCGTAACCTATAACGAGGCGGCAAAAAGCGCTTTTTGTAAGACCATCATTATTTATACGGCCTTAATTGTAGAGGCTCTTCTTTTCTATGTTTTGGATAAGAAATTTACAGAAAGTGATATAGAAGATTTTTATACCAGTTGGGAGTTAAAAAATATGAAAGTCTTATATAGTGTTAATGATTCGCATCAAATTGTTGCGGGTGATTACAGCCGAATCTTAGGGAAGACCGGAAAGGAGAAAATGAATTTAGGCCAGATTATTGATTTCCTGAAAGCGAAAAAGGCAATAGATTCCGGTCTTTTTGTAAGACTTGATGTCATTAGAAAGCTTCGGAATGAGCAACATATCGGGACACACAAGAAGGTCAGAGTGTATTCAAAAAAAGACATAACGGATGCGTTTTCTATCGCCCGAGATGTAAAGAAGTTTGTCCAAAAAGGAATATAGACACATGCCCCACCAATCTGAACAACAGCTTGAAGAGGAACTCATTGCGCAACTGGGACGGTTGGGGTTTTTGAATGTGGTGCTTGCGGATTCGGCCGCGCTTGTTTCCAACTTGCGCGGGCAACTTGAGAAGTTTAACGGGACGAGCTTTTCCGATGCGGAGTTCTCGCGAATACAGAATCATCTCAATAAAGGCGACCGATTCGCGAAAGCCAAGACCTTGCGAGACCGATTCGCTTTGACTCGCGACAATGAAACGACTTTCTATGTACGCTTTTTCAATATGTCCGAGTGGTGCAAAAACGAATATCAGGCAACACACCAAATCACACAGGTCGGGCGATACGAAAACCGTTACGATGTGACCCTCCTCATAAATGGTCTGCCACTGGTGCAGATTGAGCTGAAGCGCCGAGGCGTAGAGATGAAAGAAGCGTTTAATCAGATAAGCCGATACCACAAACATTCGTTCACCGGCACGCTGTTTGAATACGTGCAAATTTTCGTCATTTCAAACGGCGTCAATACGAAATACTTTGCGAACAATCCCAAGCAGTCATTCGAGCAGACATTCTACTGGACAGATGTGGCGAATAGTAAAATCACGAAGCTCGCCGATTTTGCCGATGCCTTTTTGGAAAAGTGCGCGGTGTCGGAGATGATTGCCGAGCATATTGTGCTTGCCGAGTCGCTCCAGATTCCGCTCACGCTTCGGCCGTATCAATACTATGCGGTGAAAGCCATTGAAAAACGCGTGCGCGAGTCGGACAAGGACGGTTACATCTGGCACACGACCGGCTCGGGTAAGACGCTCACTTCGTACCGAGCGAGCGTGGTGCTTGCGCAGATGCCGGAGGTTAAAAAGGTGTTGTTTGTGGTGGACAGGAAGGACTTGGATATTCAGACGACTAAAGAGTTCAACTCGTTTTCAGACGGCTCAGTGGACGGGACGGACAATACCCGCAATCTGGTGGCGCAACTCCGAGATGAAAACCGAAAGCTTATCGTAACGACCATTCAAAAACTGGACAAGGCGATTTCGCGTGAGGCGCATCTTGCACAGTTTGCCTATTTGGCGAATGAAAAGGTGGTGATTATCTTTGACGAATGTCATCGGAGCCAGTTCGGGCAGACGCACGCGCGAATCAAGGGGTTTTTCAAAAAGGCGCAACTCTTCGGCTTCACCGGCACGCCGATTTTTGCGGATAACAATGTTGGCGGGGTGACGACCGCCGATGTGTTTGGTGAATGTTTGCATAAGTACATCATCACGCACGCCATATCGGACGACAACGTACTTGGTTTCGCGGTGGAATATGTCGGGAAGTACACGAAGAAGGAGCCGGACACGATTGACAAAGATATTTTTGCGGAGGCAATGGTGGAGGGTGTTGATACACGGGAGGTGCTTGAAAGCGCCGACCGACTTAATAAAATCGCGGACTATGTATTGGCGGATTGGAAGCGGAAAACTAAAAAAGGAAAGTTTAACGCGCTATTCGCCGTTTCAAGCATTGATGTCTTGAAAAAATACTACACGCTGTTTAAGAGCAAAAAGGCGGGTGATTTCAAAATCGCCACTATCTTTACCTATCAGGCGAACGAAGACGAAAGTTCGGACATGCTTGATGTAGATGTATTCGCGGGCGAGGGTACGGCAGGTAGTCAACATTCGAGGGATTTTCTGGAGGACTGTATCAAGGATTACAACAAAGAATATGCGACTAATTTTTCAACCGATCGCTTTTATGATTATTATCGGGATTTACAAAAGAGGATAAAGAATAAAGAGGTGGACCTTGTGCTTGTCGTCAATATGTTTTTGACGGGGTTTGATAGCGCACGGCTCAATACTTTGTATGTGGATAAAAATCTCCGCTATCACGGACTTATTCAGGCGTACTCACGAACGAACCGACTGTTCAACTCCGATAAACCGCACGGGAATATCGTGTCTTTTAGAAATTTGAAAAAGGCAACTGACACGGCACTCACACTCTTTGGTGATGAGAATGCGAAAGAAGTTGTTTTCAAGAAGCCGTACGAGACACAGAAGAAAGAGTTTGAGCAGAAACTTATAGAATTGCGAGAAAAAGTACCGACCGTGTCTTCGGTGGAGACCTTGCAAAGCGAGGAGGAGAAGGCGGTGTTTGTGAAGACCTTTCGCGATTTGCTTCGCATCAAGTCGTCACTTGAGACATTCGCCGAATTTTCATTTGACGAACTTCCCATTTCCGAACAGGAGTTTTATGACTATCAGAGCAAGTATCTTGATATTTATGAGGAACGAAAGACGCACGAAAGCGGAGACGAGTCCATTCTTGACCAGATTGATTTTGAGTTAGAGCTTACGGTGCGGGATATTATTGACTTTGATTATATCATTCGGCTTATCGCAGGACTGAAGAACATCAGCTCCGAGGCGGTGCGAGGGAAGAAAACCGAAGAGATTCTGCATATCTTTGACCGTGACGTGAAGCTCCGGAAGAAGAAAGATTTGATTCGGAAGTTTATTGAAGAAAATCTGCCGAAGATTGGCAAGGCGGGCGATGTGGAAAAAGCATTCAAGGAATTTTGGGAAAGCGAACGAGCCGAGAGTTTGAAGAATGTCGCCACGGCGGAGCATATTCCGGTTGAGAAATTTGAGAAGCTGATTGGTGAGTATCTGTACACGGAGCGACTGCCCCATGGGCAGGAGATTGTGGACTTGATGCCGAAACCGCCGAGAATACTGGAGAGGCAAGGCATCATTGACCGCATAAAAAACGCGATTGAAAGCATTGTGGATATTTTTGAGTGGTAACAATAATTCTATGCCTGACGAAGCCTCAACACCTCCTGCCGATGTCCAAGCTCCACCGAGTGAGCCTACTCCTCCACCCGAGCCGGTGAGCGAAGCACCGGCTGAACCCACGCCACCCGACTCCGCTCCTCTTTCGCCAAAGGCTTCAGATGGACGCGGTACGACGGGCAAGCAAGAGGCGGTCCCTGCTCCCGAACCCGAATCACTTTCGCCCGAAACAAATCCTTCAGATTTGGGGGTAAAGGTGTCAGGTACCTTTAATTTGAAACGAACCTTATGCTAAAACAAATGTCAAAATCGTTGAGGGGTTAGTCAGACTAACCCCTCGGGTCTGGCCTACTTCCCAGAGAGGAAAATGGAGACAGCCACCATTGTTTGATAAATGTTTGATAAAAAGCGCGGGGTAATAGATTTGGTATACTCGCGAAAACCCAATTGATGCTTTGGTATATGGTTCGACTCCTTCGACAAGCTCAGGGCAAGCAGGCTCACCACAAGTAGGTTCGACAAGCTCACCACAGGTAAACTCTACAGCTTGAACTCGGAAGACCCCAGCAGTACAGACAAGCTGACTACGGGGCAGGAATAAAAATGATTGAAAGTAGTGTAAAATAACAGCCATAAATTATGGCCAAACAACACTACATTTTCATAGACGAATCGGACGACCCGGGAAAACAGTTTGAAGGGGAACTGTGATAAAATGAGAATCGTTATGCTTGAATTTACCGCCGAACAATTTAAAGAAGTAAAAGAAAAAGGTGAGGCATTTTATAAGTCATTTAGTGAGGTTTATTGTCCTTATCTTAAAGAAAAAGTCTCTTTCAATGCGCGTGGTTTAGAGCATCTGAAGTTTAAGCGTTTAGAAAAGACACGCCCGGAACAAGACCAATATATGAGATTTAAACTTATTCCTCTTGCGCCAGAAGTCCTGAAACTTTCTCACACCGTCCAAGGTATTTTGGAAACAAAAAAGTTTGAGCGAATTCGCGTAAGTAGCAGAACAGATACCGTACTAAAGCCAGTTTTGTACTATGAATTTATTGCCGTCATAAAGAGAAATAGGGTTAAGGTTATCGTTAAACAGATTGACGGCGGAAACAAATTCTTTTGGAGCCTCATCCCTTTTTGGGGAATGAATCGGAGTACAATGACAAGAATACTGCACGAGGGCATGCCTGAAGAAGATTGAAAAACAAAAAATCCGCCAGAGGCGGGTTCTTTGTTAGCGTTTGGCTACAGCTTGGAAGCCGTGAAAGGGCGAACCCTCCAAACGCCATCGTCAATATAGCAAAAGTTGGAATAAAAGTCAAAGATACTGGGCTAGTGAGATATAGTAAAAAAATAAGGATTTTCGAAAGGTGATTGATAAAAAATATCTCCACAAGATATGGTGAAAAAACCAAAAGAGCGTGACCTAGACCTAGGACACACTCTTTTGGTACAAAACGCCCTCAAAGGGGTATTTGTGAATGACCCTAATACTATAGAAAAAGCAAACTAGGAAATCAAGCTGACATTTGTTTGGTATAATTAACATATGCCCGACGAAATCTCAATCTCAAAAAGTGAAGACACCTCGGGACAAGCACCTCCCCCGAAAAGCAGGGGTTTGATGGGCATCTTCAAGCACACCGCGTGTTGGAAGATGCCCATCCTGCAAGGTACGTTGGGGGGTTAGTCAGACTAACCCCTCGGGTCTTACTTTATTAGTTGTTATATTTGCAAAAGGACAGCCAGTTGGGTTAATATTTTAGATATGAACGAAGAAGATATGAGAAAAATGGCGGAGGATATGTCGAAGATCTCGGGTGTGCCAAAGCCAGTGTTTCTGAAGATTCAATATGACGGGGAGTTGCAAAAGATCACCGGCAAGGCGGAACACTCAATGTTTATAAGTGAGGGCGCGACATTTTCCTATCTACTGCATAATATTTTTATTGAATATCCCGAAATTGCAAAAAGGTATTCACCGGGTACGCTCGGGTTTTGTATAGACGGTGTTCCGCCAAAAATGCACACCCCGCTTTTTGCCGGTGATACGATAATTTTCAGTGTGCCATTTCACTATTCGCCAGAATGAGAGAATGAACGAGATGGGGTGGTAGGTGGAGTAGGTAACTATTTTGGCATGTAGTTTTCTGTGCTCATTCGCACATTCGTGCGAATGAGGGAATGAGGAAGAAGGAGGATAAAGAAAGAAAAAATAATGGCGAAAGTTTCAGAGCCGGGAAACCCCGAAAAGCAGTGAAGTCACTGCCTCGGGGCGAGGAATCACCAATGACGAAGTGGAAAGACTTCTTCGGGTTTCCGACGCAACCGCAACCCGCTATTTAGACCTACTCGAAAAGGAAGGCAAAATACGACAAGAGGGAAAGACTGGAAAATATGTGGTGTATGTGAAGATAGAGTTATAAAAAAACCGCGACCATATTTCAGATCGCGATTTTAGAATTGTGTTGATTCGTAACTAAATGTAGCGCCCTTTCGAATCAAAAAGTGAGATTGGTATATCGTCAATTTGTTCTGGCAGATCTACCTTCTCTCCCTCCTGGAAGAACACTTGAACGTAGTCAAACTGCGGAACAACTCGAGCGCGGCGCTCTAGATCAGGAAACCGCTCTTTCAATTTCCTGACTACCTCCAAACATTTAGCTCTTGATTCAGAGATTTGCCTTAAATCAGGCATATATGTATCCTTTCCTTTTTTACTGGCGAAGACCAGCATTGGTTTCGTCACGGCGGAGAATAGCCCAAAGTTGAATGAGCCACTTTCTGCCATGACGAATTTACCATTTTTAACTGAATTAATTATACCACTCCTGTACAAAATTGCAAGTGCAAAAACGGTAACCCACTACTGTCCCACTAAAAAATGCATTTCACTATGAATGCCATTCGTGAGCAAATAGTGCCGTTAAATGTTCTTATTTTGAGGGGCTTGATGACTTTCTAGTCCTGCTGTCCCAGAAAAAT
>Ga0210019_1000751_pt1 | contig 38771 bp, 34 predicted proteins | sample CryGeyCG2114_020_2_FD_183969 | JGI IMG/M metagenome (GOLD analysis project Ga0210019, IMG submission 183969) | Groundwater microbial communities from aquifer - Crystal Geyser CG11_big_fil_rev_8/21/14_0.20 (SPAdes) (version 2) | ecosystem: Environmental > Aquatic > Deep subsurface > Groundwater ...
TTATGTTACATTCTTTGAATTACGAAACTCTTTCTTGGCATAAATTTTTGCAAGACATCATAAAAATCTGCTGATTTTTTGTTATGCTTGCGTGTTCGCCTGCGCAATGTCTTTCAAAAATTATGCCCGCAGCGAGTTTCGTAATTCACGATACAATACAATCATTACAAATCTAATCTGCCTGAAAACTGCAAAAATGGGCGGACTTATAAAACATTGAAATTTTTTATATTTAATGTATTATATTATTTATAGCGGAGCGGAGAAGTAGGATAACGATTCGGGGAATCGTTATCCGGGAGGCTCAAAGACAGCGCCTCCTGAGTGATGTTTTGCAAAGATTGCTTTACTTTTCAACTAACGCGAATTTGACATAGCGGAGTGGAGAAGTAGTATCTCGGGAGGCTCATAACCTCCAGCCCTAGGTGCAAATCCTAGCTCCGCAACAAGCAATAAGTAAAAAAAGTTTTATTATACACTTAAACATTGAGCGTTCAGATATTCAAAAAATTTAATTCACAACGCCTATATAAATCCAAACTCTTCAAAGACCTGTCTGTATAAATCTATCACTCGGCGCGCTTCTCTTTGCGTTAATATATAATCAGAGCCAGAATGGGCTATAATATTTCTTATCTTATGAGCTTCCCACGCTTGGTCCAATGTATTAAAATCGCTTCTCTCAATCTGTTTAAGCTTCTCGCCAAGTCCTTCGCCTTTATGCCCAATTATTGTAACCATATCGTCAAGTAGCGTATCCGCTTCAATTATAGCGAGACGCCAATTATTGTGATTGTCCGATGAAATAAGTTCCAGCAATTGATTCCATTTTTGCATTTTCTTTTCTTCCGCTCCTTTTGCCACTATTATTTCGCCAAATTCTTTCTCTTCATTTTGTCTAATTTGACGAATTCTTATAATTGAATAAACTGCGCCCGCGATAAATAATAATGCGAGTATAGTTGATACAGGTCTTATTTTATCAAATAGTCCGACAAATCCTTCGCCTCCGACTCTGCATACGCCAGTAATACATTCGTATATTTTCAAATATACATATTCTAAATTTAAAAATGTAATTTCTTTCATAATTTCTTTGAATTATTAAAATCGCTTCTTAATATCATATTATTATTTTTCAGCTAAAAAGTCCCTACCTATATTAAATAATATATCTTCTCTCATATGCGGCGCTATTATTTGAAGGCCAACAGGAAGCTTTGCCTTTCCGCGCGCGACAATGCCTGACGGAATAGAAATCGCAGGCATACCTGTTAAATTCACAGGCACCGTGAATATATCGGCTAAATACATAGAAAGCGGATTACTTTTTTCATCGATTTTGAATGCTGGCGCCGGAGTGGTTGGTGTAATTATAGCGCTGACTTCAGAAAACGCTTTATAAAAATCATATTTGATTACATTGCGGACAGCATTTGCTTTATTATAATACGCGTCATAATATCCCGATGAAAGAATATGCGTTCCGAGCATAATTCTTCTTTTAACTTCAATGCCAAATCCCGCTTCGCGTGTTTCAAAATAATCTCCTATCATATCCGCTCCTTCTTTACGCAAACCGTATCTTACTCCGTCAAAACGCGCCAAATTTGTGGATGCTTCCGCGGGCATAATAATATAATAAACAGCGAGGGAATGTTTTATATTCGGCAGAGTAATTTCTTTTATTTTATATCCTAACGATTTTAACTTTTTAATTGAGTCGTTAAAATTTTCAAAAATATCTTTATCTATGCCGTCATTTATAAAATCCGATGGAATTCCTATTGATTTTTCTTCTATATCTTTACCGCTAATTTGCCGTCTATTCTCAAACAGCGAAGTGGAATCCATTTTATCATTGCCTTCAATTGCGTTAAATATAATTTCAACATCGCTTATTGTTTTGCCTATTGGACCAATTTGGTCAAGAGATGAACCCATAGCGATAAGTCCGTATCTTGAAACAGCGCCGTATGTTGGCTTAAGACCCACAACACCGCAAAAACTTGCCGGCTGGCGGACAGAACCGCCGGTGTCGGAACCAAGAGCCGCCAGCGCTCCTCCAAAAGCGACCGCCGCGGCGGAACCGCCTGATGAACCGCCCGCGACCCGCTCCATATCATAAGGATTTTTAGTAACGCCATACGCGGAATTTTCCGTTGAACTTCCCATTGCAAATTCATCTAAATTTGTTCTGCCGATAAACACAGCTCCCTCCTCTTTTAACTTTTTTATAACAGTCGCGTCATATGTAGCGGTATAATTTTCAAGTATCTTTGAGCCAGCCGTAACTCGTTTTCCCTGATATAAAATATTATCTTTAAGAGCGAGAGGTATGCCTGTTAAGATTGAGATGTCTTTTTTATTTTTTATTTTATCATCAGCCTCGGCGGCTTTTTTTAATATATCATCATAAATTTCCAAATACGCGTTTATTTTTAGATTTTTTTCTTGAATATTTTTAATGCAATTTTCCGCAAGCTCCACGGCGGAAAAATCACCATCTATAAGATGTTTATTTGCCATTTTTATATCTAATTTTTTTATATCAATCATAATTAGCGCGGATTACGACTTTAAACATAAAATATGTCGTTTCTTTTGCTTTATTTTTATATTCTTTATTTTTGACTTTTTATTTTAAATTCAAATTAAATTAAAGTATCTTTTTAACTCTAATGTAATTATCTTCTATGTCCGGAGCTTCTTTCAAAATCTTTTCCGTGTAAATACCGCTCTTATGCGGCTCGCCGTCTTCGCGCATAACATTTACAAATCGTGAATTTAAAAAATTATCATCCTGCAAATTAGAAGAAATTTCTTGTATTTCAGACACATACTCAAAAATATTCTCAATATCTTTGCTAAGTTTTTTCTTCTCCGCGTCTGTAATCTTAATTCTTGAGAGTTTGGCGAGTTTTTCTATTTCTTTATCATCAATTCCCATAATATATTGTGAATTACAAAACTATCCTTGAATTATGAAACTCGCCGCAGGCATAATTTTTGAAAGACATTGCGCAGGCGAACACGCAAGCATAACAAAAAATCAGCAGATTTTTATGATGTCTTGCAAAAATTTATGCCAAGAAAGAGTTTCGTAATTCAAAAAAACTATTATAAATATAATAACATATATTCATCGTTTTATTGAACAAACTTCATAAAATCAGATTCATCTATAATTTTTACACCAATTCTCTTTGCATCGTCATATTTTGACCCTGGTTCATTTCCAACCACAACATAGTCGGTATTTTTAGACACCGAATTTGAAACATCGCCGCCAAGCGCGCGGATTTTATTTTTTGCATCATAACGAGACATACTATTTAAAACACCAGTGAACACAAAAGTTTTTCCATTCGGCGATAATTTCCGAAGAAGATAGTTTTTATCTATTTTTTGTATTTTTTTTATTGTTATGTGTTTTAACAAACGATTTAACAGCAATTTATTGTTTTTATCCTTAAACCAGTTATAAATTGAGCGCGCCGCAACAGCGCCTATGCCGTAAATGTTTTCAAAATGCTTAATTGACGCCTTTTGTATTTTTTCAATCGTATTAAAATATTTCGCTATATCATATGCCGTTTCCTCTCCGATTTGGTCAATGGATAATGCAATTAAAAACTTCGCAAGCTCAATATTTTTTGCGTTTTTTATTTCAGAAAGCAGATTATTGACAGATTTATCCGCAAATCCTTCAAGCTCCAATAAATCGCCCGCTTTCAAAGTAAATATATCATCAAATTCGGAAATTAAATTTTTCTCCATAAGCCGAGTTATGATTTTAGGTCCAAGTCCTTTAATATCAAAAACTTTTTTTGAAACAAAATATTCAAACTTTCTTTTTTGCTGATTAAATGAATTTTTATTTATACATCTATAAGCTGACTGTCCTTGTATTCTCTCTATTGTTCCGTCTCCACCGCAGGCAGAAACTTTTTTGGGAAATTTGAATTTTTTTTCTTTTCCCGTACGCATCTCTTTTAGAGTTGACACTATATCCGGAATTACATCTCCGGCTTTTTGTAATATAATGGTATCGCCAATACGAACATCCAGTCGTCTAATTTCATCTTCATTATGAAGCGTGGCGCGCGATACTACAGAGCCGGCAATAGAAACGGGTCTTAAATGGGCGACAGGCGTTAAAACGCCCGTCCTCCCCACTTGAAGCGTTATATCCTCAATAACCGTTGTAACCTGTTCCGCCGGAAACTTAAAAGCAATAGCAAACCGCGGAGCTTTTCCTGTATATCCGATAACTTCTTGATACTCTCTTTTATTCACTTTTATAACAACTCCGTCAATAGGATAATCTTCCCCGCGCGCTTTATTCTTCCAAAATTTCCAAAAATCAATTACTCCTTCTATATCTTCACAAAGCTTAAAATGCTTATTTACATTAAAACCGAGCTCCCGCAAAAGTTTTAATTCTTCAAATTGCGTTGCGGGCATTCTCTCGCTTAAACTCGCGATGTCATATATAAAACTATCAAGATTTCTCTCATAAACAATCTTCGGGTCAAGCTGACGAATTGAACCTGCCGCCGTGTTTCTCGGATTTGCGAAAAGCGATTCGCCTTTTTCTTTTCTTTTTTTATTTAAAATATCAAAACTTTTTTTTCCAAGCCACACTTCGCCTTCAACGATAATATCAATATCTTTCCGCAATATAAGCGGAATTGATTCAATTGTTTTTATATTTAATGTAATGTCTTCGCCGATGTCTCCATCGCCGCGAGTCGCGGCTGTTTTTAATTTGCCTTTTTCATATTCAAGCACGATTTTTAGACCATCTATTTTTAACTCGCTCACATAAGTAGGATTGACATCATTTCCCGTTTCTGATTTTAAAAATCGTTTTACTCTTTTATCAAAATTTTTAACATCTTCTTCGCTGAATGCGTCGTTAAACGACCATTGTTTTACTTTGTGTTTTACTTTTTTAAATTCTTTAAGCGGTTTCCCCGCAATCCTTTGCGTAGGCGAATTATGTGTTATAAGTTTCGGATATTGCTCTTCTATTTTGAAAAGTTCCTCTTTCAGAGAATCAAGAGCTTCCGCTGAAATTTCCTCGCGATTTTCAGTATGATAAAGATGACGATGATAATCAATTGTATTTCTCAATTTTTTAATTCTCTCCAATATTTTGCTTGGTATGTTTTTTTGAGACATAATTATTCAACTTCTTAATTTACGGCTTTTTGAAAAATAATTTGTCAAAAATAAATTGTTTATAAATTTTTTCCAAAAAACCCAATCTGCCATAAAAATTAATATGTTACTTTAATTCCTCTTTCTACTCTTTTTAGATTTCCCGTGTCGCATATATTATATCCACGCGATTCAACAATGGTGAGGACGGCAGGCAATTGATATTTTGTTACGGATACAATCGCGCAGTATGCTTCCGGAGAAAAATTGAGCGTAAATATATTCGGATTTCCATAACCGACGCCACCGATATCATTTATGATATTCCCTACGCATTCTATATCTGATGTTGTTGATGTCGCGAACGCGTTATTTTTTATATCCCAATATAAAGCGCATTCTACTCCCGTATCTGCGGCATAAAACGCAAACTGCGAATCTCTTCCCAAAGAAGATAATATCAATCCTTTCAGGGTGATATTAAATATCGCGAGTCCGACGGCAAGCAATATGCTGGAAACTAAAACAGCGTATAACAGAGCAAAACCTCCGCGCGAAGCGCGCAAGTAAAAAACATTTTTAAATTTTTGCATTTTATTCTGTTTTTTGCTATTGTTTCGCATTTTTTGTTTTTAATTTTACGCTTTTTTACCAATCAAATATATTTTCTTTGACGACAAAGTTCTTGTTTAAAAATCCTGTTTCCCATGATAGTGTTACTTTTATCTCTTCTTCCCTGTTATTTATTTCTGTAAGCTGAATCTCTCTTGTAAATTTTGAATCCGCGCCACTTTTATATGTGTAAAAATTTATATTATCGTCATATTTCAATACAGGGCACGACCCTGTTCCGCCAATGCATTGTTTGATTTGATTGCCGAGTGTTTCTATTATATCTATAGTGCATACATTTCCATTGCGGCATATATTAATATCTCCGTCAAGCCAATTTTCATTTCCTTGAATATTATTCTCGTCGCGCGCATTTCTCACAAATTCAACCGCCTCTTGAGCTAAATAAAAAGCCGTAATCTGGTCTCTGGAAAACATTGCCGATGACAAACTTTTTGACGCTATCGTCATAGGACCTATAATAGACATAGCGAGCACCGATATGGCGACTAATGATTCAATCATCGTAAAACCATCGCTTAATTGCAATTTATAATTCCTTATATTTTTAGCTCGCGATTTACCTCTGATAAACCGAATTATCCTTGGTTTATTTATTTCGCGGAAGATGTTAAAGATATTTAATTTTTGTTTTAATAATTTCATTTTAATTTTTTAATTGATTATATGAGTAAAATAAAATCTAAATATCCAGAACTCTTTGCGATACCATTGTCTGCAAATTAAATTCGGTCTTGATTTTTTCTTTAACGCCTACAAAACCTTTAATTGTTATTACGACTTTTGGCTGATAATTGTCGGTCATAGACGAACCGCTGACATAAAAAGAAAAATTTTCTATGACAACTTCTTTTGCCGTTATGCCAACAAAATTAGCGCCGCCGTTTTTTGACATTTCAATTCCCGATTCGTCATAATTTATTCTATAAATTATTTGGTCATTTGGATTAAGCGGGTTTCCACCTGATGCTTCAAAAGCAAATAATTTACCGGGGTTGCAATCTTTTGGCGTATCAATATTAGGCGGGACACTGGTATTTTCTTCGCAGTGATATTTTGTTCCCATGCGAATATTTCTTGATATACTCTCCAGCGCGAAATTTAAATTATTCATAACGGAACTCAACGCGCGCGCTTTTCTATTCGCGTCAATTATGGAAAGAAGCGTTCCTACGCCAATTAACATCACGAATACGAATAATGAAACAGCGACAAGCATCTCTATTAGAGTAAATCCTTTTTTTTCATATAATCGTATTTTTTTCGTCTCTGAAAAATTTTGAATTTTTGATTGTAATTTTGATTTTTTCATTTTTTATTTTTATTTTTATTTCTCTACCGATATTTGTCCAGTCGTCAATGTATTAATGTCAAAAGTCGTTCCTTTGGGAGATTGAATGGTTATTTTTGCCGAAGCATACACATCATTTTGTATATTGCTCTTTATTATCGCTTCTGGATTTGGTCTTTTAAAAATAATGTCAATAAATGTTATCGCTCCATCGGCATCATTTGAACATTTTTCCACACCGCCTTGAAGCGCGCCGCAAATTTTTGATATTTTATTTCCTTTCCCAAGTGTAATTATTTCAATATTCTCTGTCGCGTCATCATATCCGATTTCATATCCAATATATTTTGGCGCTTGTTTATCGGCAAAAAATATATACAAATCATCGCTTGCGGAATCAAAATGCATGCCATAACCGACATCAAATTCACTGTTACCCGCTCCAAACTCTCTAACGCTTAAGCCAAACACCTGCGCTTTGCGTATAGACAACGCTATATCATACGCGAGATTTTCAATAAGCAATCCTCCTGAAAATTTTGAGTGTCCAACAAGAACAACTGTGGTGATAATGGTAAAAATAGCTATTGACGCAAGCATCTCAACAATAGAAAATCCTTTATTTTTTTTAAGCTTCGGCATATTTATAAAATGAAATTGAAAATATTCATATTAAAGAAAAACGCTGTCATAAATCCGATTATAAGAAATGGTCCGAATGGTATCTCGCTTTTCATTGTAAATTGTTTTCTTTGCAAATACAATGACGAAATTAACGCAAGCCCTACGCCAAAAAGAGCTCCTATCCAAAAAGATAATATGATTGCTGAAACTCCCGCGGATAAACCGAGTATCCACCCTATTCCAACAACAAGTTTTCCATCACCTAAACCAATCCATCTGCCGTCTGATATAAGCCACAAAAAGAAAAAAAACAAAAAAAACAGAGGTCCAGCGGCTAAATGAGAAATAGTCGGTGTTGTTAACTGAAATGTATTAAGATTAAAAAACAGAGTAAAAAATGAAAATAAGATAAATGCGTATACAAAATTATTCGGTATTATTTTATGTTTTAAATCATATATAAAAATTATAATCAAAAGCGAGAAAATAATCATAAAATATACAGAGCTGATTATCATATACGATAAAGAATGATTGAGAATAAAAGAGAATTTAAGAAAAATTCCCAAAAAAACAAGTCCCGTTGATAATTCAACAAATATATACTGCCAGGATATTTTGCTCTTGCATAATCTGCATCTTCCTGAAAATATTAAAAAAGAAAATATTGGTATGAGGTCAAACCATTTTAATTTACTGCCACATAAAAAGCACATTGACCTGCCTTTTATTGAGCGCCCGGTATTGTATCTTAATGAAACGACATTTAGAAAACTCCCTATAATTATTCCGAATATAAAATAAAATATAGCAATAATAATTTCTATTGATTCCATTTTTATATTATAACTTACTTTAAGTTATTTAGATTATAAACAATAAATATCCGCTAAATTATCAATTATTGATAATTATTATTCAATGATCAATTTTCAAATATCTTTTTATAATCAACCTTCATCTATTACATCGGTATCCGCATAGAGCGTTGATATATAGTGGTAAATTTTAAATTTAAAAATTTATTTGCGGTTTTACAAATTTTTGACTTTTAACTTTTACGGTATTCGTATGTCAGACCAATGCGTAAAACCTATGCGTAAAAATTGTTTTCAAATAACGCGTTTCTGCCCAGTATATGGATAATTTCATATTAGTTGAAAAAATTGAAAGAATTAAAAAAAATAACGAAAAAGAGCTATTACTATTGTTTCCAAATAGCGCGCTTCTGTCCCATATGGGATAATTTGGCGTTAGTTGAAAAAATTGAAACAATAACAAAATATAGCGACTACCGCTATAATTTACGCGATAAATTAAAATTTAACATCCACCGATTCGCGAGCTATCGCGTTTTCTTCAAGCTCAAAGAGATCCTGTTTTTTGAAATGAAACATATTACCGATAATGTTATTTGGAAAAGATTCCAATCCGATATTTAAATCACGGACATTTCCATTATAAAATCGGCGAGCGGCTTGTATTTTATTTTCAGTGTCTGACAATTCTCGTTGAAGCTCTAAAAAATTTTGATTTGCTTTCAAGTCTGGATAATTTTCCGAGACCGCGAAAAGCGATTTGAGAGCGCTTGATAGCATATTTTCCGATTTTCCCCTATCTTCCAGCGAACCACTTTGCATAGCTTTCGCGCGCATTTCCGTTACTTTTGAAAGAACGCCCTCTTCGTGACTCGCGTAACCCTTTACGGTATTTATAAGATTTGGAATAAGGTCGTATCTGCGTTTAAGCTGAACATCAATATCCGCCCATGCTTCTTTCGTTCTGTTAATCAATTGCACGAATTTGTTATACGCGTAAATTACAAATAAGACGATAACAATTACCACACCAATTAAAATATTTATGATGCTCATGTTTTTATTAATTTATGTATATTATCTTAAATTATTAATATTATAATTTTACTCTAAAAAAAATAAAAAACAAACAATTATGATGGATTTAAAAATAATTGCATTTTCATAATACCACCGTCTAAATTTTAATAATTTTGTATTGTCGTTTTGATTTTTGCTCGCTCCGTAGTGAATTGTGGTTTTTACTACCGGAAATCTTTGAATTTTGATTTAATAAGTTCTTTCTTAACAAATTTCATAATCCAAAGACTAATAGAAAACTTCTGCCAAGTTTTTATGACGGCGGTTTTTTATATTAAACAAAATAATTTTAAAATCCTCCCATTCCCGGCATACCCGCTGACATTCCTCCGCCTACTCCACCGCTTTTGTCTTCTTCAGGTTCATCCGCTATGGCAACTTCCGTTGTAAGCAAGATTCCAGCGGCTGAAATAGCATTCTGCACCTCGCTTCTTACAACTTTCACCGGGTCAACTATCCCCGCGACAAACATATCAGGAACTAATTCATCTTTTGAAGCGTCGTAACCCGCTGTATTGTTTTTTGATTCTTTTATTTTTTCAACAATAGCCGAGCCATCGTCTTTTCCGGCATTTATGGCTATTTGTTTTAAAGGCATTTCAATAGCTTTAAGCACGATGTTAAATCCAATTTCTTCTTCTTTTGAAAGATTCTTATGTCCTTGAATTTTTCCGATAACTTTTATAAGAGCGGCGCCACCCCCCGGCACTATACCCTCTTCAATCGCCGCTTTTGTGGCATTTACAGCGTCTTCAATTTTAAGTTTTAAGTATTTCATTTCTGTTTCCGTCGCGGCTCCAACTCTTATAACAGCTACTCCTCCCGAGAGTTTGGCAATTCTCTCCTCAAGTTTTTCTTTATCAAATTTTGAATCGCTTTCTTTAAGCTGATATTTCAACTGAGCTATTCTTTTATCTATGTCGGCTTTTTTCCCTTTTCCGCCGACTATAATGGTATTATCTTTTGTTGAAATAATTTTATTCACTTTTCCAAGAACTTTAAGTTCAATGTTTTCCATTTTTATACCAACGCCTTCCGAAATAACTTCTCCACCTATAGTCATAGCGATGTCTTCAAGAATTTCTTTTTTTCTGTCGCCGTATCCCGGCGCTTTAATGGCAAGAATATTAAACGCTCCTCGCAATTTATTTACAACAAAAGTGGCAAGCGCTTCGCCTTCAACATCATCGGCGATTATCACTAAGTCTTTTTTGCCAATTTGCGCGAGTTTTTCAAGAAGAGGCAAGATTTCTTTTATTGTTGATATTTTTTTATCTGTTATTAAAATTGAAACATCTTTATATTCCGCTTCCATTCGTTCTGCATTCGTAATCATATACGGAGAAATATATCCTTTATCAAATTCAAGCCCTTTAACGACTTCCGAATCAACGCCAAAGGACTGCGACTCTTCTACTGTTACAACTCCGTCTTTGCCGACTTTATCTATTGTCTCCGCGATTTTCGCGCCAAGCTCTGAAGATTCCGCTGAAATTGAAGCGACTTGTTTTATTTCGTCTTTAGTTTTTATCTGCTTTGCTATATTGGCAAGCGCTTCCACAACAAGACCTCCAGCTTTGTCTATACCGCGTTTTATAGCCATAGCGTTAAGTCCCATCGCGGTTTGTTTCATCCCTTCTGACACAATAGCTTGCGTCAAAACAATAGATGTTGTCGTGCCGTCCCCAGCGACTTCATTGGTCTTATTCGCAACTTCTTTTACAATCTCCGCTCCCATATTTTCAAACTTGTCTTTAAGCGTTATGTCTTTCGCTATTGTTACACCGTCATTTGTGATAGTCGGACCGCCATATCCTTTGTCAAGCACGACATTTCTCCCACGGGGACCAAGTGTTACTTTCACGACATTTGCCACTTTGTCAATTCCCGCTTTTAACGCTTTACGCGCTTTTTCATCAAAAATTATTTGTTTACTCATATTTATTATTAAATTTAATTAATTTTTTACTTACTGATAAAAATTCTCGCAGTTTTGTTAAAAATCAAAACTTGATAAAAATATTTAATTTATACTCTGACTATCAAATCAATATAATTGAAATTGGTAAGATTATTTCAAAATCGCCAATATATTTCCTTCACTGACAATATAATATTCCTCTCCTTCAAATTCAATCTTATCGCCCCACTGAAAAAGAACCTTTTCACCTTTTTTTACGCTCATTGGTATAAAATTTCCATTGTTGTCATATTTTCCTTCGCCAATTGCTATAATTTTTCCTTTATCCGTCTGTTTTTGGTCAACTGTTTCCGGGATAATAATTCCTGACTTTAAAGTTACTTCAGAATCTTCTTGCGAAATCTTTTTAATAATTACCCTGTCCCCAAGCGGTTTAAGAATATCTTTTTCTTTTTCTTTTTCTTTTTTTATATCTTTTCTCATATTTTAACTCGCAAATTATAATTAAAAAAACACAAAATACCTTTAATATAAATAATCGCGGTAAATTGTATATTTCTCAGCTACACTAATAATTTAATATATTATACTCTCTAATAATATGTTTTGTCAAATTTTTACTCGTCCGCCACTTTTTGCGCTCAAGTATATCAAGCGTCAATGTCAATACGAGACATCCTGACTCTCAAGCTCTTTAATTTTCCTCTGATATTCTAACCGCAATGCCTCTTGCTCTAGGTAAAGTTGATTTATCTTAGAATCAGCTTCCTGAGCTAACTTTTGAATCTGACTAGTTATAAACTGCATTGCGATTGGCTGATTCTTAATATTTTTCTCGTCTTCATAATACTGCTGTTGTATCGCTAAAATTTGTCCGTCTATCGCGGCAATCTTTTCATTGTATTCAGGACAATAAAGACTGAATCTGGTTGTTGATTTGATTCACTCGTTCCCACTCTATCTGCTTTTGTTCTTCCAATATCTTTTGTGCTTCTCGTTGCTGTTGTAATTCAAGCTCCCGAGCTTGATCTTCCAACTGTTGTTGTCGTAACAAATCTAACCTCTTTTGTTCTTCTGCCGCCTGTCGGGCTTCTGCTTCTTTCTGTAATCTATATGCTTCGGTTCTTGCTTTAGCGGTTTCTGCCTCTATCTTTGTTTTTTCTGTTTTTAACGCTGTTCTTTCTGCATCTATCTCTAATTGAGCGCTTTCTGTTTCAGATCGCGATGTTGTTTCTTCTTGATTTTCATTTTCGGCTTTCAATTTGGCATTCTCTGCCCTCAAGCGCTCAACCTCACTTTTTAATTCTTCATTTCGCTTGTTCGCTTCTTCTTGTCCTCGCTTGCTAACCTCAATCGCTTTTGTGATAGCTTCCCTATCGTTTTCAGGTACTTCGTTTAAAATGTCCGATAAAGTTTTTGATGGACTTCTGTTTTCTCTAAAATAGCATTGAGCAATACAGATGCTTTTTCTTCCTCCATGTTTCCTGCGCGTTCCGTAGCCAATGAAATTTTATTTTCGTAGTCAATCATCGCTTTTTCAATCCGTTCAGGATTGTCGTCACTTGAAATTTCGCGAATTTCAACAAGTCGCTCATCAGCATATTCAAGTGCCTTTTGAGCTTTCTTTTCAGAATCAAAAGTGAAAAAAAGATTTATCTTTTCAAACATAGTATCAAAGAAATAGAAAAAACTGCCTGGTGTAGTTCCGGCACTCGTCTGCGCCAACACTGGAGCAGGAACAAAAACGAGAGTAAGCAAGAGAAGTGATGTAATAAAAATGTTTTTAATAGAAACTTTGAATTACGAAACTTAATTAATACCCAAATATATCATAAATATATTACAATACAAAATGACCCAAGTAAGGTTTAGGCCATAATGACTTGGAGACTGAGCCTCCAAGTTCTTACTGAAAATAGCAAGGTCCGACCTTACTGTATTGCTGTATAATTCGAGGTATAAAAACTATCAGTATGAGACGGTGTATGAAAATTCCAACTAATGCTAATCAATTATTTCTATTTCATCGCTAATGTCTTTTTTGTTAATACCTTTTTTATCAGAAATAAATATTATCACTCCTACCGATATTCCTACTATTCCAAAAATAGCCGCCAGCCATTTATAGATTCCGCCATCTTTATCTTCACCGCTTAAACTTGAAATTACGGATGCTGTCTGTGACATATCTTTTTGAAATTCTTTATCTTGTTTTTCTTCTTCTTGCGATTCTTGCAAAATATTGTTTTCTTCCGTGGTAGCGGGCTGATGTTGAGGCGATTGCGTTTCTTCTGAAACTGTTTTTGTTTGAATTGTCGTAATGTTCTTTTGTGGAATTTTAATTTCTTCAAATACGAAAGCATTTACTCCATTAGGATATAAAAGTGAAGTATTTTCTTTATTGAAATTAAACCCTATTGTCTCAGAAGAAAATATTAATTTTCTATTTGGTAATATTATAGTATCTCTTGGAATTATAAATCTATTATTTTGAGATTGTATTTGCCACCACGAAAGATTAAGTTCGCGATTTGATTTATTATGAATTTCAATAAAATTTTCATCTATATTTGAAATAACAAGCTCTGCGGGATACGCGTTCACAATAATTCTATCTGAAGCTGAATATACACCAGATGAAACATTCAATATTACCGCATACTCTCCTGGATATTGATAATAATGCAGAACATTTTGCCCTTTTTTAATTTCGCCGTTTCCAAAGTTCCAAATATATTGCGCGTTTATGAGTGGCTCTTTTTTTAATCCGAAAGATTTTCCTTCAAACAAAGTGTCAGCGCCAACTGCCACGCTTTTGTCTTTTCCAGCATCTGCAAAAATCTGCGGTTCTGTAGAAAATGAGCTTGATTGGGACCCAACGCTTGAGCTTGAAGATTCTTGATTTTCATTTTCGTCAGTTTCTAAAATATTATCACTATCATCAGATGTAAAGTTGACTATCCCCTGAGTTGGCGATAATGCTTTCCAACTTTCTAATATTAATTGTAATGAATTTCCGTCTCCTATCGCGCCAAGGTCGGAAGTGTATGTAACAGAATCAACTGTTACTCCTCCTAAATCTATGAGTGCTAAAGTGTCTTGCGTATTATTTAAACTCATTACCGTATCTATTATAGTACCAGAAAAACTTGAGTGTTCAGACAAAAATGTTACCGCGTCACTCGCAAGTATTGCGTAATTATAAGGTTGTATAATTATAGAACCTTGACCTCCCTTTTCGGGTGGTATATTTAATATATGATTTGAACCATCATTAAATTTCCAATCGGTAAGGTCTATCTGATTTGAACTATTATTATATATCTCAATCCATTCGCGTTTAGTATCAGAACCTTCCAAATCGTACATAATTTCATTTATAATAACCTGCGCGTTTGCTGTTTCAAATAATGCAAAAAATACTATCGCAACAAAAATATATTTCATAATTATTCTTTATCGTCTATATTAAGCATCTTGCGTAATATATTTTCCGGAATTTCTTTTTTATCTTGCGTCTTATTTATTATGGTCTCATCGCTTTGAATATTACCGTTGGTTTTTTTAAGAGCGTCTTTTTGCGTCGTCTTTAAATCTTTTTTATTATTATTATCCATAACGGACGCGAGAGCTTTCTTCAATTCATCGCGGTTTTCTTTGCTTGGTTCTTTATGTTTTTTTTGAATAATATGATTTTCTGATTTTAATCTGTTTAAAGATATTGTCTTTTCTGTTTGCTTTTGCTGATATTTTTGCTTAAATGGCGGAATTATATTATTTCTATTTTGTAAAGATTTTTGCGTATTTGACGCACTATGCATAAATTGTTTTTTATACTGATTTGTTTTTGAAATAACATTATTGCCGTTATAAATAACGCTTTCTGTTTTTTTGACAGGTTTCTCCGCGACATCTGATGTGGTAGATTTAGGTTTTGCCTTTGGCGAAGGAGTTATCGGCTCATGCCATCTTTTGATATTTTCCTCAACAAGCGTTCGTGGTTTGCCGTAATGTTCCCGTGAAAATGTTATTACTTTTTCTTTGAAGGAACTATGTGTCGGCTCAATCGGCGGAAGCGAAGTCGCCGAAAACGGCTTGGAAGAAACGCCGTCTATCATAAGTTTCAAATACATCTGAAAAATGCCGAGATTTACCAAATCCTCAGCGATAAATGTCGGAGCATATTCTTTCTCTAAAACTTCAGCGTCAATCGCACCGACACGAAATGAAATCATTGTGCCTACATTGCCAAAAACCGCATCGCGCACTTCCTCTGACATTTGTTCTATATATTGATGCGCTATTGTGAGATTAAGTTTGTATTTTCTTGCTTCCGATAAAATATCCGCGAATGACTTATTTGCGAATGACTGAAATTCGTCAACATAAAGATAAAAATTGGGCAGATTTTCTTTTACCGCAGTTGACACATCCGCGCGCGACATTGCCGCAAGATAAATTTTTGTAATAAGCATACTTCCTAAAAGATTGACATTGCCTTCTCCGACTCTTCCTTTGGACAAGTTTATGAGTAAAATCTTTTTAGTATCCATTATGTCGCGTAAATCAAAAGACGATTTTGGTTGACCTATAATATTTCTCATTAAAGAATTTGAGGTAAATTGACCGACTTTATTTTGAATTGCGGGAGTCGCTTCCGCCGCGAATCTTTCCGTATATTTTCCAAATTCGTTAATCCAAAAAGATTTAACTGACGGGTCTTTTAAGTTTTCAACAATCTTCTTCCTATATTCTTTGTCAGCGAGCATTCTGTTAATGCCTAAAAGTGTGGCGTCTGGATATTCCAAAAGTGCCAAAATCGTATTATTTAAAATATATGCCATTCTTGCGGACCAAGCGTCTTCCCAGATTTTCTCAAACACACTCATAAGACCATTTGCGACTAAATGTCTTTTATCAGCTTCAACATTTTCCATCACATTAAATGAAATCGGATAATCAAGGTCAAATGGCGCAAAATAAAGCACATCTTGAATTCTCTCTTCCGGTATATATTCAAGAAGTTTTTCCGCGGTAGAGCCGTGCGGGTCAATAAAAGCAAGACCTTCGCCGTTTTGAATATCTTGTATTGCCATATTCTCCAAAAGAGTAGACTTGCCCATTCCCGTCTTGCCGATAACATAAGTGTGTTTTGTCCTGTCTTCCGATTTTATGCCAAATTTTATTTTCTTGCCGCGCGAATCGGTTGAACCAAAAAATGTAATTTGTTCTTTATGATTCATCCTGTTAGAGATAGGAAATAAAATTTCCGTATCTTAAATTAATCTATAATTGTGAATTACGAAACGCAAAAATTTATAGTCTATTAAGCAAAAACATTTAAAAAATAAAAAGATTTTGCGATCGAGGACCTAAATTTTTGCGTTTCGTAATTCATAGTCTATAAGTATTAAAATAATTTAAATCATTTAATCCCGCGCGACCAATAATATAAACTCTTTTATCTCTAACGGGATTCATTATTAAAAGTATAATACGGATTATAATATATAAAAAGTGATTTATACCTATAAATTCGTCAGAATTAAAATTTTGCGAAAATTTTGTTTTATTTCTTTGAATTACGAAGCTCTTTTTTGGCATAGTTTTTGCAAGGCATACATAAAAAATCTATTGATTTTTTGTTAGGCCTTGCCTGCGCGTCGTCGCGCCTGTCTTCGTACGATGGGGACCGTTTACTAAATTGTGTCTGATATTTTCTTGTTTCTAATAATTTTCTTAAAATGATTTCCAGACATCTTTCCAGATGTTTGATGTCTGGGATATCCAAGTTAATAAAAAGGGGAGCTCTTGATTTATTAAATTCTGCTATGTCAGACATTAAAATGACCAGAGCAAGGTTTAGGCCATATGGTAAATGTAAACAGATGATAATAGTTTCACTCGATATATCGAATGAAAAAAGGAATAAATAAAAAATCATACGATATATCGTATGATTTTTTATAATTCGTCAATAAATTTTTTGAAAGAATGTAAACCAGCAAGGTCGGACCTTGCTGAATTGCTGAAACCTTGTAAATGACCCAAGCAAGGTTTAGGCCATAATGACTTGGAGACTGTAACTTGGAGACTGAGCCTCCAAGTTCTTACTGAACATCTGTTTTTCTAATATCTTTATTATTTTGTTATTTTTGTCTTTCATAGTGTTTTAATTCTGCTATGTCAGACACAATTTTGCGCAGGGTCTCTATTATAATTCACGGCATTAGTCTATTCCAATACATATATACGATGCGATAGTATTGTATATATGTATAATACGCATCGTTCAATTTGCGGTGATTTATATCATTTATATCATTTATATCAGACACAACATCCTTACATTCTCAAGTTTGTAAGGATGTTTTTATTACCTATGACGAGTTTTGTAATTCACGGTTTATTTATTTAACAAAGCTTCGCGAGTATATATATTTGACGGGTCCCACAACATCCACGATGTCAGTCCCGAATCATAAACCGCCTGAATCTGCGCGCGGACTTCCGCTATGCCGTAATTGCCTCCGTAATCAAAATCCTGAAGCCATGGGCGAATTTTTTGCGGAGATGCACTTGCGACAAACATTCTCTTCACCGCTTTCTCCAATGAATATAAAACCACACCATACACTTCTTTGTTTGTATTAGACCAGCCATTAAAACCGCTCGGATAATGAGACGGATAAACCATAGGTGAAATATAATCAAAATACGGCTCCGCGTATTCAAGCACCTGCCCGACATTGAGGTCGTCTGGATTTGTCGTTACCATTCCAAATAAATCAACCGACAGAACGGCGCCAGTGCCATTCATTTCTTTATTAAGATATTTGAAAAAATCTCTAATCGCTTCGGCTTTGCCATAGTCGGGGTCATCAAGAATTTTCTTTTCGCTGTATGGATAATAAATATCGTTCATATCGCCATCAGAGGGAAATCTGACATAATCAAAATTAAGCTCGTCAAATCCGACGCCATACGCTTCTTTGGCAATCGCGACTGTATAATCCCATACATCTTTTGAGCCGACATCAAGCCATATAATGCCTTTATAATCTTTCCATATTTCGCCGTCGCTTTCGCGCTTTACCGCAAATTCCTGATATTTTAACGCGAAATAAGGGTCTTGAAAAACCAATATTCTTCCTATAACATAAATACCTTTGTCGTGAAGATTTTTTATAAATTGCCGTATATTTGGTATTCTATTTTCTGCCGCTCCGACTTTTTGCAATATAGGGTCGTTTACTTCAAAAGCGATTTTCCCCGTATAATCTTTAATGTCAATAACAATAGAATTGATTTCTGTTTCATCAGCGATTTTTATCAGTTTATCTCTAAAACTCGGCGCGCTGGCAACCCAGCTTGTCATATAAATAGCTTTTACGGGATTTGGAGTTTTTATATGAGTTGCTATAAATTTATTTTCTTTTTCTTTTAAATTTATATTGTTATTGTCAATGTTTTTAATATCTCCGCTTTTGATATTAGTATATTCAATGGTTGAGACAAGATTTAAATCTTTCTCTATATAAATCGGAAACATAGACGGCAAGCCAAAATACGCTATAGAAAAAAAGCCGGCCGTAAGGATGCCGACGGCAAGAAATTTTCCTTCGCGCCATTTGTTATTTTTTTTAATCTTTTGTCTCATAACTGTCTGTTCCGTTTTCCACATATACATCCGTCTTTTTATTATTGTAAAATCCTGACGAAATATGGTTTGAGGATTCATTTCGCGCAAGAAAGGAAAATACTATAATACAAAATCCAGATAATACTAAAAGAAACGCTTTCCATTGCCCCGAAAAACCAAGAAATGGAAATATGCTAATCCAAATTCCAAAAATTATTAAAATCGTATATTTGCTCATAAATAATTATTTATTATTTTTTAATCAAATTTTCACCGACTTTATAAATATCTCCAGCACCCATTGTTATTATAATATCATCTTTTTTTACATTTTGTCTCAAATATTTTTCTATCTCGCTAAAATCTCTATAAAATTTCGCTTTAATACCGTCTTTATTGATTTCATCCGTAAGCATTCGCGAATTGATACTTTTATCTTCCTCTTCGCGCGCCGCGTAAATTGGAGCAATTATAACTTCATTCGCGTCTCTAAAACTTTTCGCAAAATCGTCAAATAAAAGTTTTGTTCTGCTGTATAGATGTGGTTGGAATACTACGATAATTTTTCGGTTTGAAAATTTTAGACACGCGGCGCGGAGCGCCGCGCGAATTTCCGTTGGATGATGCGCGTAGTCGTCATATATTTCAGCGTCATTTTTAATCTTTCCTTTATATTCAAACCTTCTCCAAACGCCTTCAAATTCTGAAAGCGATTTTAATATCTTTTCTTTTTTGATTTTCAAAATCTCTGAAACAACAAAAGCGGCTTTTGCATTCTCTATATTATACTTACCAAATACTTTCAACTTAAGAACCGTTAACTTAGGAACCGAGTTCCTAAGTGAACTAAGTGAATAATCAATTACTTTGCATTTTGCGCTTTTGACAACTGGTATAAGATTTTTATTATTCGGATTGCATATAAGATAATCGTCGGGGCCGAGCTTGCTTGCAAATTCAATAAAAGCATTCTGAATATCAGACAGGTCTTTATAATAATCCAAATGGTCTTCTTCTATATTCGTGATGACAAGTATATTCGGCTCTAAATTCAAAAATGACCGTTTATATTCACATGCTTCTACTATAAAAATATTTTTGTCTTCCGCTTTATAATCATCTTTTGGCAAAATCAAATTGCTTCCTGATTCTTTAAACAAACTTCCAATAATTACAGTTGGGTTTAATCCGTCATCCATAACAATCTTTGCAATCATTGCGGTCGTTGTGGTCTTTCCATGAGTGCCAGAGACGGCGATAATATATTTATTTTTAGAAATAAGCCCGAGCATTTCCGGATAAGAAAACATAGGGATGCTTAACTTGATGGCTTTTTTTAATTCAGGATTGTCTGCCGCCACGGCTGGAGTATAAACAATCAAATCAACATCATCAGCGATATTATCTGCTTTGTGTCCAATAAAAATTTTCGCGCCTATTTTTCGCAATTCATCAATTATCGCCGAATCCGAAACATCCGACCCGCTCACGATTTTTCTTTCCAAAATCATCATTCTGGCGATAGCCGAAACTCCTATTCCGCCAATCCCCACAAAATGCGCTCGTTTAATTTTACCTAAATCAACATTTTTCATTTTATTTTTTATAGTATAGCAGATTGAGTTTTAATATAAAAAACCGCCTCTTGTCAATCTTGTGTTCCCCGTATTTTTTATTTATGTTTTTTATTTTTTAATCAAAAATCAGAGCGCGGATTTTAGCTTTGATTTCAGCTATTATTTCAGTTGAAACTGTCGTTATGTATTCCACTTTTCGCGCGGTAAAATCCACATAACGAATCTGGTCGCTCAAAATAACGGTGTTTTTACCATCAATATCGCGCAAAACCTCCATTATATATCCTTTTCTTTTTGTCGTAAGCGGACACATCAGAAAACAACCTGTCGCTTTGTTGTATTCCCTTTTTGTAAGAACAAACGCGGGACGCCTGCTTTTTTGTTCATGTCCTTTTATTGGGTCTAAAGAAAGCCATACGATATCACCTTGATTAGGAATATTTTTTACCATATAGTTTTTTCTTTGCCGACATCTTGTCCGTCAAAAATAACCTTGTGTTTATTTTTTGGCGTAATTCCCTTAATAATCTCTTTGAGCGTGTATTGTTTTTGTTTTTTTAAATTTTTAACTATTTTGTTGAATTGTTCTCCCCTGTCAAATTCGTTTTTGAAAACACCGAAGCTTGCCGCGCCGGGAGAAAGCAGAATAATATCGCCCTTTTGGGCGTTGGCAGTCGTGAATTTAATCGCGCTTTTCATATTGTCAAAAACTTTTACTAAAAATTTTACCTTGCCAATCGCTGAAATTATCTTATCGGAAGCATATCCTTTAAACAAAATCAAATCTTTAACATATTTTTTCACAATCTTGGCGTATTCGCCGTATTCTAAATTTTTATCCGCTCCGCCACCTATTAAAATTATTTTGCCTTTTTTATTTTTAAACGAATTTAACGCGGCTATTGTCGCATCAGGCGTTGTGGCGGTGGTGTCATTATAATATTTTACGCCACTGACTTCTCTTATAAATTCCAACCGTCCGGGTAATCCATTAAAACTTTCCGCTACTTTTTTAATTATAGCTTCTTTTATATCTAATATTCTCGCTGTTTCAATCGCTAAAGAAATATTTTGCAAATTGTGCGTTCCGAGCAGTTTTATTTTCCAGTTATGAGGAATATTTTTTTGGTTGGCTATCACAAATCGCCCTTTCGCGCTATTTTTATTTTTTTCTTTTATAAACTTTGCCGCTTTTTGTCCGACAATTATCAAATCATTTTCTTTTTGCCAACGATAAATATTGGACTTGTCGGCAAGATATTTATTCATATCGCCTTTATAATAATTAAGATGGTCTAGCAAAAAAGTGGTAAATATGGCAATGTTTGGGCTGATTTTACTATCTCCAAATCCTTGTAATTGCCATGAGTCAAGCTCCATTACGACGGTGTCGTCTTTTCTTACTTGCGAGAGCAAAGAAAGCGTTGAAACGCCTTTTATATTTCCGCCTAAAAAAATTCTCTGCCCAGCAAAAGAAAGTCCTTTGTCGCTTTTATTACAACAAAACGCTTTTTTTTGTTTTCTTTGTTTTTCACCCGCGACAACTTTTAGTATTTCGTAAATCATTTGCGTTACGGTTGATTTTCCTCTTGTGCCGGTAACACCGATAACCTGAATTCTCAAACTTCTAAGTTGAGAAATCTTTACGAATAATGACGCACTCATCTCAATTGGAATTTTATTTTTTTTCGCTTCTTTAATATAAGGAGAATTAAGCGATACTCCGGCGGTTTTTAATATCATATCTCTATTTCTAAAATCCTGAAGGCGATGTTTTCCAAGTGTGTATTTGATATTTTTATATTTTTTTAATCTATCAAGAGAAATTTTTAATTCTTTTTTGCTTTTTAAATCCGTAACAATCAAATCAGCTCCGTTTTTTGCCAAAAACTCCGTGTCGCCGATAGCGCGACCTAAAAGTCCAAGTCCCATAACTGTTATTCTTTTACCTTTAAAATAATTTTTTGCTTTCATTAAAATAAAATTATTTAATGCGACAAGATAAGTTTATTTTAAATATAATTTTGTAATGGTCGTATTGTTTTTCTTTTTTGAAAAAATCTTCGTCTTTCGTTTTATACGCCTGATAAAATCATTTAAAAATTTTTTGTGGATGTGGGAGGAATCGGACCTCCGACCTCTGTCTTATCAGGACAGCGTTCTACCACTGAACTACACATCCTAAATTTCGGTTTGTTTGGCGAATGTGTCAAAATAATATTAATATTCTGCCACAAAACCGCGCTCGCAATAGCAAAATACTATCAAAAATAAAGAGTTTGGGCAATATTAAATTAGGTATTAGCTTGTTTAGCTTATTGACTTAATGACTTCATTTGTCTGCCAGCTAATAGCTGAAAAAATCATACGATATATCGTATGAAATTAAAAAAAAGATAAAAATAGTAATTTAAGAACCAAGCCCCTAAATATCCTATTGCATTTTGTTGTTGACTAAATGATAGTTCTATGATAGGTTTGTATTAGATAAAAAAAGTTATTTTATATCAAAATTTTAGAGAAAGGAGTAGGAAATGAAAAAATTTTTAAAGTTTTTCATTTTAGTTGTGGTTTTGGTCTCCCTTTCGGTGGGGGCAAAACAAGGGTGCACAACAACTGAAAAAGTCGCTGGTAGCACCGGAATTGCCGCCGCTTTTGGCGCTGGGATTGGCGCTCTAACAGGTAACCCAGGGCTGGGAGCTGCAATCGGAGCGGGGACAGGGTTTTTAGGAGGTGTTATTTGGGCGGCAAGTAGTGATGATAAATCTGTAGAAGATGTAGAGAAATTAAAAAAATTATCCGGAATTGAAATGAATGCAGATAAATTGAATGAAAAATTAGCAGATGTTGGGGTTTCGTCGGAGACAAAAAATGCAATAATGGCCGATGTAAACCTCATCGCTAGAAAATTCCCTACTGCAACATTCATGATAAACATGCATGGACAAGTTCAGCGTTATAGTTAACACCAATCGCTTCCATGAAGTTTATGGAAGCGGTTTTTTTATACAAACTTAAAATATATTTTCTACAACAAAACCTGAGATCCTACACAAAATTAGATTTTATATTATGGCCTAAACCTTGCTTGGGCCATTTTGGATTTTATATTATGAGAACTTGGAGACCGAACCTCCAAGTCATTATACATTTATACGATGTAAATTAGTCCTTGGAGCAGACTAAAAGTTGCAGATAGGGGGCGTTTGTGCCTGTTGTGCCTGCGGAATTGGATGCGCGACATCCATGAAAAGTCGCCTATCATTAACTTGAACATACGACATCTTAAGAACACAATTTAGTAAATAGTTTCATTTAAAAATGAAATAATAAATTAACTATAATAAAATGATTTCATATTCTTTCTTTTGTTTCGTTCGCGCCCGCCTTAAGCGGATGCCTTGGTCTTTCCTAAATGCCAGATTGCTTTAAGGATATTCAATCATAATCCTTTCTGAGCTCAATTGATACTCAGAAAACCGACTCAATAAGTCCTTTTGCGTAAACGCAAAAGAACGATTCCGTTGGAAATATTCCACGACCAGCTTCCGCTAGCCGTGCCTTGTTACGACTTAGCCCCTGTTACCGAGCTTACTGTAGGCCCACCGAGATGGGACTTTGAGCACTCCCGGCTTCCTTGACTTGACGGGCGAATACGATAGTTGATAACTACTTCGTGTTCCCACTGTACGTGCGGATTTCCCGCATACAGCGAGTCCTAATTGTGCATCTTTTCTTTCAACCTCTTGATTTTTTGTAGGCCACTTTTTGTATGATGAGCCTTTTTTAATGCAAGATTCAATATCTTACAAAAAAGCTCAAAATCTTTAATTCGCTTGCTTTCAAGCGGATGTTTTTGAAAAAATGGCACAACAATATCTTTAAGTTGCTGATAATTAAAGATTTCAAATCTATAATTATCACGCTGGTTCTTCCTGTATTCTTTTTGAAAATAATTCTTTCCACACCCCCAAAATTTTTGTACTTTCTTAAGAAGAGGGAGATTATCTTCTCTCATCTTAATATAATAACGGCATTGGACTCTATAATGTATAGAGCCATACTTTTTATTTGGAGGGTTAAGATATACAGAGAAACTTCCTTCTCCATCAGTTAAACCAACAATATAATCTGCAGATAACACAATAGGTATTGTCCTTCCCCGCGCTTTGCGAGTACTATGACGCAGCTGACTTCCAGATTGCTTTAGTTGTTTTTTATTTTGCATAACTTAATTATACAAATTGAATTGACGAACCGTCAATTCAACAACCGCGTTATCTTGCGCAAAACTGGATCTCCCCGGGTCACACATATTTCTGTTCCATACATCCCATATAGTCTTTTATATATATTCCCCACCCTCACCACCCAGTGGCAGGTCTATATGACTTTTATTATACGGGCTACATTTTGCCTTCAGATTCTCCGGCTTACTTCTTACGAATGTACGCCTATCTTTCGGCTACGCTCTGCTAAGACAGAGCAGAGGAGAGGATTTTAACCTCTTAGAAATATGCGCTACCGGGCGCATTTATTTGTGAGTACAAGGCTCGAGAACGTATTCACCGCAGTATAGCTGACCTGCGATTACTAGCGATTCCGACTTCATGAGGTCAAATTGCAGACCTCAATCCGAACTTGGGTTATTTTTATAAGGATTTGCTCCATCTTACGATATTGCTTCCCGTTGTAATAACCATTGTATCATGCGTGCAGCCCAGGACATCAAAGGGTCATGCTGACCTGGCGTCATCCCCACCTTCCTCTCCCGTGAGGGAGCAGTCTCGCCTGACACTTATAACAGGCAATAAGGGTTGCGTTCGTTTCCCCACTTAAGGGAACAATTCAAACCACGAACTGACGACGGCCATGCAACACCTGCCAAATTGTCCAAAGGAGGGTTCCGCTTTCACGGAACTTTCAATTTGATTTCAAGTCCTGGTAAGGTTTTTCGTGTACCATCGAATTAAGCCGCATGATCCACCGCTTGTGCGAGCCCCCGTCTATTCCTTTGAGTTTTAGCCTTGCGGCCGTACTACCCAGGCGGTCCGTTTAATGCGTTAGCTTTGCCCCTCAGAGGGTCGATACTCCAAAGAGCTAACGGACATCGTTTAGGGCGTGGACTACTGGGGTTGATTTTGTTACTTCCGCCAATGGCGGGAGCAAGACATTTCTGCTTGCTTCTCTATGTTGCCATAAAGTCCGGACTATATCTTTATCTGAATTACTTGCTCTTTGATTTTTTATCAAAAAGAGCTTTTTCAAGTTCTTCTTTGGAAAAATTTCCAATCCGAACAAGTTCAGATATCCAGCGTTGTTGAATTTGAGAATCTTTATAGACTAGGAGTATCTTATAAAGCATACTTTTTACAAAAATATGCGGAATTATAATTCTTAAGAATTTTTTTAATTCTTCAGATGATCTAATCCAAATTCTATATTTATCTTGGTTTGAAATCTGGCCGATTTTTGTTTTGATATTCAAAACTTTTTTGAAATATTGATGAATGATTTTAACTTCTTTCAAAGAAAAACCATCCGTACAAATTACTCCTTGACGGGAATCAGAAACAAGCGAGCCATCATCTTGCCACCATATCGCAAGTGATAATGGTGAAAGGTGATTTAGCCATTTTCTCGTAACTTTTACTTTTGTACCTGTTACTTTTTTATGAGTCAAGTTATAAAGTTTAGTTAGAGAAAATAATGCCCTACTCTGAAAACGATATTTAGTCGTTCCCCATCCGTCAGGTTTTTTGTCACTACCTTGAAGCCAGTAGCAAGATTCTTCGCAAATTTCTTTGAGTTTATTCATCTTCCAAAAGAAATACTCCTTTTGTTTGATTGAATGTCGAAAAGAAAATCTTGCGTTTTTATATTTTGGGTTAATGGCTATTGAACCATCTCCCAGAAGAGATCCAAGAATAATTTCTTGAACATCTTTGGACAAAGGCGTTATTTTTCTATTCATAATTTATTTATGAGATTAATAAATCCTTCTGTCTTTTCTCAAATTCATAGTCTCTACGGGGCCATGACATAGGTCGAGGCTTCCCTCGGGATTGTCCATACGGAACCAGTAATTCTTTATTATATGGAGTTTCCCCGATACAGCTAGATTACAATTCTGTGTCGCCACAGAAAAGAGACACCTTCGTCACTATTATAATGCGGTGACGGGATTATCTAATCCCATTCGCTACCCACGCTTTCGTGTCTCAGTGTCAGGAATGCGCCAGTCTATTGCCTTCGCTTTTGGTGTTCCCCATGATATCAACGGATTTCACCCCTACACCATGAGTTCCATAGACCTCTCACATCCTCTAGTTGCGCCGTTTCCCCTGCGGACTTCACGTTAAGCGCGAAGATTTAACAAGAGACTAACACAACCACCTACACACACTTTACGCCCAGTGATTCCGGGTAACGCTTGGGGCCTCTGTATTACCGCTGCTGCTGGCACAGAGTTAGCAGCCCCTTATTCATGAAGTAACATCAATCAAGTATCACTTTTATTTTTTGAACTTATTAACTTAGTAACCGAGTTACTTAAGTATCATAACACTAAATTGTCTTAGTATTTTCAAATTACCAATTCAGTAACTCGGTTACTAAGTATTTTTTTCAAAAAATAAAAGTGACACCCAACTTTCTCCTTCATAAAAGGTCTTTACATCCCGAAGGACTTCATCAACCACGCGATGTCGCTCCGTCAGGCTTTCGCCCATTGCGGAAGATTCTCGACTGCGGCCTCCCGTAGGAGTATGGACCGTTCTCAGTTCCATCGGTGGGGGTCAGGCTCTCACCTCCCCTAGGCGTCATAGCCTTGGTAGTCCTTTACACTACCAACAAGCTGATACCACACAAGCTGTTCCCAAAGCGATAAATCTTTACCCAGCACTTAATTTTAGTTATAAGAGACTGTTTGTAATTCTTTCTCTAACAAATCGTTTACTATTACCGTGATGTTTCAATTTTTTCTCTCGTACTCGCGCGTCATGCTTACTTCTATAACCTTCTACATAAACAAGTTCCCACGGGACTCCATGTTTTGTAGAAATGTTATCTGCGCGATTATGCGAAAGAATTCGTTGTTCAATATCTGAAGTATAACCAACATACAATTCGTTGGTCTTTCTACTTTGGATAAGATACACATAAAACATCGCTTTATTATAACCAAAATTAAGTGCTGGGACTATCGGGAATTAGCCAATCTTTCGACTGATTATGCCCGACTTTGGGGTACATACTTATGCATTACTACCTCGTCTGCCATGGTCGCTCCTCGCTACGCTCGGTACGACGAGTTTATAAAGTTAAAAGTTGTAAAGTTAAAAGTTGTAAAACTTTCTACTTTATGAACTTTATAGACTTTCAACTCGTATTCCGAACACAGTGAGGAACGACCATTCGACTTGCATGCCTCATCCACATCGCCAGCGTTCACCCTGAGCTAGGATCAAACTCTAAATAAGAATTTGAGTGATTGCTTACAAAAGCAATCTTGCTCTAATTTTTTTGAACGAAACAAAAGAAAAAATATGATAAATTTTCTTTTATTTTTTTACTTACCTTGTATTTTATGTTGTTGAAAATTTTCTTCTATAAGAAAATTTTCGGCTGTTGTTTTTTAAATTGTCAAAGTTCTGTCGCTTTAACATTTCTGTTAAAAAACCGCCATTTCGGCAGTGTTGTTATTATATACATATATAAATAGAAGTCAATAATTTCGTTATAGCTCATTAAAAAGGTTGCCAAGAAAAGAGTGAATAGCTCATAAATAGGTTACCGTAGTCGTATATGACTATGGAAACAAAAAATAACATATTTGAGAAGTATTTGAAATATCAAGGTCTGACCTTGATATATGACTTCTTCACTTACCGTAACAATTTTCTATTCAACTTATCTGCAACTCTTTGGTATGCTGTAAGTAATGCAAATCATAAATGTAATTCCAATATCAAAAGGCATAAATATGGAAACCCTCGCTTATTTTTCCGCTAAACCGTTAAAAAAAGGAGCTGTTATCTATGTTCCGTTGAGAAAAAAAGAAGCTCCAGCAATTGTGCTTTCGTCGGAGGATATAAGCGATTCAAAAGCGAAAATAAAAAACGCGAATTTCGCGCTTAAGAAAATTGAAAATAAAAAAACGCTTATATTATTGCTTCCTGAATTTATTGAAGCTACGGTAAGCGCGGCGGAATATTTCGCGACAACTACCGGCGCTATACTTTACAAAACTATTCCTAAAGTCATATTGGATAATATTAAAGAAATAGAAAAGCGAAAAAACCAAGAAAATAAAAAAATAGCATCATCAAGAAAACTTATATTGCAATCGGAAATAAACGACCGATTTATAAATTATAAAAGTCTTATTCGTGAAGAATTCGCGCGAAACTCTTCAGTGTTTCTGCTTACGCCAACCATACAAGACGCGGAGAGAGCGGAAACTTTTTTAAAAAAAGGCGTGGAGCGATATATTTTCGTATTGCATAATTCTCTTACAAAAAAAGAAATTTTGATAAGATGGAAAAACGCGCTTCAAAGCAATCATCCCGTGCTTATAATCGCAACCGCCTCTTTTCTTTCATTGCCAAGAAATGATATTGAAACGATTATAGTGGAACGCGAAAATTCCAGAGCTTATAAACAATTCGCGCGACCGTTTATAGATATGAAAATATTCGCGGAGTTTTACGCAAAACATAAAAAAATACGCTTGATTTTAAGCGACTTCCCTCTGTCTGTTGAAACAATGTGGCGGTATTACAATAACGAATTTGATGAACTTTCTCCGTTAAAACTCCGCGTAATAAAAACAGCCGAGCAAACACTTATTGATATGAAAAATAGAAAACATCAAAAAGCCGGTCAATTTGAAATTATAAGCGATGAATTAAAAAATCTTATTTCAAAAACGATAAAAGAAGATAAAAACATATTTATATTCGCGGCGCGGCGCGGACTTTCTTCTACTACTATATGCCGCGATTGTGGCAGTCCCGTCCTATGCCACCAGTGCGAAGCGCCAGTAATACTTCACGCCACGGCGAAAGGCAATTATTTCATATGCCACGCTTGCGGCTCTTCAAGAAGCGCGAATGAAAGATGTAAAAACTGCGCAAGCTGGAAACTTGAAACAATCGGCATCGGAATACAGCTTGTGGAAAAAAAACTTAAAGAATTTTTTCCAGACAAACAAATTTTCGTAATAGATAAAGACGAAACGAAAACGCATAAAAAGATTTTAACGGTTGTTGAAAAATTCTACACGGAGAAAGGTGGTATTTTAATAGGCACGGAGATGGCGCTTCCTTATCTTAATAAAATGATAATGTATAGCGCTATCGCTTCTATGGATTCTCTTTTCTCTCTTCCTGAATGGAGAATGCCTGAAAAAATACTTTCACTTTTATTAAAAATAAAAGAAATCACGGAAAAAGAAATTCTTATACAGACAAGGAAACCAGAGCAGAAGATATTTGATTTCATCGCGAAAGGAAATCTTGCCGATTTTTATAAAGATGAAATCAAAAAAAGAAAACAATTCAATTATCCGCCGTTTAGCGTCTTTATAAAAATAACGGTTATCGGCTCGGTGGACAAAGTGGTAAAAGAAACAGAATATATGAAAAAACTTTTAAAAGATTATGATGTATTGATATATCCGTCATCAATAAAAGCGAGTAAAGGAAAATATGTTATGCGCGGACTATTAAGAGTTGAGAGAAGTAAATGGCCTCATAAAGAAATTGTTGAAATCTTGCTTTCGCTTCCGCCTCATTTTTCAATTGATGTGGACGCTGAAAGCTTGCTATGAAAATATATAAATGTTATAGTTATTGTAGATATGCGTGGTGAGGTTTTTTCTTCTTTCTTCCGCTCATCACGCAGACCCGTGCCAAGCTTGTAAACTGTTGGCGCGGGCTTTTTTTATAAGTATTTTTAGTATAAAATTGATAAATGGTAAAAATAATACAAGTTGGAAATCCTATTTTAAGAGGCAGTGCTAAAGATGTGTCGCTTGATGAAATCTCATCTGTTAAGATTAAAAAAATATTGGCTGAAATGTCCAAAGCTCTTAATAAAGAAAAAGATGGTGTCGCTCTCGCCGCGCCACAAATCGGAGCGTCTCTTCGTATATTTATAGTGTCAAACAAAGTATTTAATTTTGAAAAAGACGACAATGAACATACTTTATCGCCATCCGCGTCTCCCTCCGCCTCTTCTGATTTAATTTTTATAAATCCGACAATTATAAAAATATCAAAAACTCGCGAAGAAAGCGATGAGGGATGTCTTTCCACGCGCGGAAAATACGGCATTGTAAAACGCGCGAAGAAAATAACCATCCACGCGTATGATGAAAATGGAAAAATATTTGAACGAGGAGCAAGCGGACTTCTCGCGAAAATCTTTCAGCACGAAATAGACCATCTAAACGGAATTTTATTTATAGATAAATCAAAAAAATTATATGACACTGAATAAACCTAAAATTGCGTTTTTTGGCACTCCTGATATCGCTGTGATAGTTTTGGAAGAATTAAAAAAAGCGGATATAATTCCAAATCTTATAGTAACAGCGCCCGACAAACCAAAAGGCAGAAAACTTGTTATGACTCCGCTACCTGTAAAAGTATGGGCGTTTAAGAATAACATAATCGTAATACAACCAAAAAAACTTGATGATAATGTTTTGAATATGTTAAATAAGGGAAATTATGATTTATTTATAGTCGCGTCATACGGAAAAATATTAAAAAAAGAACTTATTGAGATTCCAAAATATAAAACTATCAATATGCACCCATCACTTCTGCCAAAACTGCGCGGAGCGTCTCCAATAATATCGGCAATACTGCAAAATGAGAAAAAAACCGGAATAACAATAATGCTGATTGACGAAGGTATGGATAGCGGACCTATACTTAAACAAAAAGTGATTGATTTTAGCGATAAAGATTCACAGTGGCCGCTTAAAGCGAGCGTTCTTGGTAAAATTTTGGCAACGGAAGGCGGTAAAATGCTTACAGAAATAATTCCTAAATGGATTGCGGGTGAAATTAAACCCGAAACGCAAGACCATAAAAAAGCCACATTTACTCAGAAAATCAAAAAAGAGGATGGGCTTATCAATTTAGAAGACGAGCCATACAAAAACCTTCTAAAAATTCGCGCGTTTGAAGAGTGGCCGACAGCTTATTTTTTTACAATAAAAAACAACAAAAAAATTCGTGTCAAAATAACAGACGCAATTATAGAAAATGATAAATTAAAAATAAAAAAAGTGATTCCTGAAGGAAAAAAACAAATGGATTACGAGGATTTTTTAAGATGATGGTTTAAAATATCTTATTGGTATAATTCAAAAATTATTTTCTTCTTCTTCTTATAAAATTTCTAATTCTTGCGCCGCGCGCTCCTATATTTCGCATAAAAATTTTCATCGCCATTCCGCCTTTCTTCAAAAGCCGCGTCTGTCTGCCCTTTGTTTTTAGTAACTCATATATCATTTCATCTCTCGCTTTATCAATAGCGTTAAAAATAGTATTCTTCTCCGCAAATGAACGAAGTTGATTGCCGACTATGTGAAGATTGATTTCCGCTCTAAAAATATCTCCTGTCTGATGATGATTTGTTATCTTTCCGACTTCAATATCAAATATAGCGCTTGTGTCATTAGGATTGATTAATTTTTCAACTGAACGCAATCTCTTATTCAAATAATCGGAAATTTCAGAAGTAAGCTCAATGTTCGTAGCTTTTACATTTTTTTTTATATTATCCATATTTTATTATGTTAAATATTATCTACGCTTATAATTTTACTTGGCGACCTATGTCCGCTTATAATCCTAACTTTTCCTTTTATTATACCGAAATGACGCGCAATAATCTCTCTCGCGCGTTCATTTGCCATATTTTGCTTTGCTTTTTCTTTAACTGCAATTTCAAAAAAATCTTCTTGTTTTCGCTCAAATTTTTCTTTCTTTGCGTTTGGCGTAACCTTTATTTTTATATACATAATTTGGAAAAATCCTAATTAAATCAAACTGTCTAAATATATTGTATTATTCCATCATTTCTCTAATCCCGCAATAATCGCATTTTTTATTATCGCATTTTTTATTCCAAAATGAAAGCTCCAGGATTTCTTTAGCGGTATTTTTAATAATCTCTTTTATTCCTTTAATATCATCTTCTGATATTATAAATTTTTCTTTATGATATTTTCCTTTCTCATCAGGTTCAACAAAATCAATTTCGCCTGAAATCATATTAAATTCAGCGTCATCATATAAATCCAAAAGTAATTTATAGAAAACAAGCTGTCTTTTGTAATTTCCATCAGAACTCTTTGTCTTCCCTTCTATCATATTTCTGCTTTTTGGCTTTCCTGTTTTATAATCAACGACATTCACATTGTTATTGCTATCCAAAATTTCAATCTTGTCTAAATTTCCTCTTAATTTAATATTTTCAAACAATACGCTTACTCTAAATTCATTCAATATTTTTTCAAAAGAAAAATGTTTCCAATCGCTTTCTCGCGCGTCAAAATATCCGGATATCGCGCGATTTCCTTTTTCAAACGCTTCATTATATTCGTCTTGCGAAAAATGTTGTTTTCCGAGATGGTCTTCAAAAAGCGCGGTCAACTTTTCTTTTTCTATTACTTTTCCATTTTGAATACTGTCAAACAAATTTTTAAGAGTATGGTGCATAACCGTTCCAAACATTAAATGCTTATTTGCGGCTTTAGGTATCCGTAAAAGATTGCTGTAAAAATAATTCCAAGGACATTCTAAATAATTATTAAGCGCCGTAACAGAAAGACCTTGTTCTTCAAAAAGTTTGTTGAGAAATTGTTTGTTTTTCACGGAAATTTTCATATCTTTTTTAGGCGCGAGAAATATTTCTTTTTTAATCGCGCTTTCAAATAAATTAGTGTCAAATTCGTGAATATATTTGCCGTCAATTTCTTCTATAAACTGAGACGGCATTTGCGCCTCTCCGTTTTGCCCCTCTTTTGGATAACTTATATGCGCGCCGAGGCGCGCGCGAGTGAGAGCGACATAAAATAATCTTCTGTCATCATCGTTTCCTTCTATTTCATTTTTTTGAAATACAGACATAGGAATATGAAAATGCTCAATGACGCGTTTGTTTCCCCAGTGTTTGTCGTAAGCACCGACAATATAAACCCAGTCAAATTCCAATCCTTTTGATTTATGCGCCGTCATCAGACGAACTTTTTTAGGAATTACAAATTTTGAATCCTTTTTAATTAAAATGTCGTGTTCTTCTAATAAATCAATATGTTCAATAAAATCTGATAATTTATATTTTCTGTGATTTTTCACTAATTTTTTCGCTGTATCAAAAAAACCGCTTAATTTTGCGATTTTATCAGTCGCATCCGACCCTGAAAGCAAGTGTTTTAAAAAACCTGATTCCTTAATCAATAATTCAAGAAATTCCGCAAGCGATTTGTTTTGCGCTAATTTTTTCCATAAATTAAGTTTTTTATATATTTCATACAATTTTTCTAATTGCCCAACGGAAGATTTTTTAAGAATTTCTTTTGAACTTAATATATCGTATAGATTTATTTTCGTCTTTTTAGAAAAAGCGGAAATTTTATAAATATCAAGTTCGTCTATTTTTAAAAAATCAATATGAAGCGCCGACAAAAGCATACTATCATTCCCCAAATCGTTTATCGCGCGCAAAAGCGTTATAAATTTTTGTATGTCATTATCCAAAAGTATATTTTGGTCGGATTCAACGGTAAAAGGTATTTCATTTTTTTCAAATATAGACATTATAGCGTCCGCGTCTTTGTTATTTCTGTAAAGTATAGCTATCTCATCCTCCGCCACGCCTTTTTTTATTTTCTCCATTATCTTTTCCGCAATGAATAAATATTCATATTCTTGTTTTGAAAAAGCCCGAAGCTCAATCTTACTTCCGTCATCAGCGTCTTTTCTTCCTTTGAGCATAATATGCCTGCGGTCGCCCGTCGCGCTTATAAGAGAATGCGCTGAATCAAGAATATGCTGAAAAGAACGATAGTTTTGCGTCAAATTAATTTCAAGCGCTTTTTTATATAGTTTTTTAAAATATAAAAAATTCTCAAGAGAAGCTCCTTGAAACCTGAATATAGCTTGTTTTTCATCTCCGACTATAAAAAGATTCGGGTTCTTGTGATAATTCGCCAATAATTCTAAAAGTTTATTTTGCGAATTATTCGCGTCCTGATGTTCATCGGCGAGAATATATTGATATTCTTCTTGTAAATTTAACAAAAGATTTTTGTCGTTTTCAAGCGCTTTGATGGTCTCAATTATCATATCTTCATAGTCGTATAATTTTCTGTCTCTTAATTCTTGTTCATAAAGTTTATAAATAAGAGCGAGTTCCGTATTTTTCTCAATCTTTTTTTCAAGATTGCTATATTTCCCTTTCATCTTTCCTTTATGGATGCCTTTTATATGATAAAGGTCGTCTATTTCTTTAAATTCTTTCTTTTGTTTTTTTACTGATATTGCGAGTTCTTCCGGAGAAATATTTTCTCTTTTTAATTCGCTTATTTTTCCTCTGATTGAATTAAGATAAAAAAAATTATCTCCAAAAGGTTTTAATTTTTTAAGCGAGGATTTAAGAATTATATCTTTTAAAATTGATATTTTTTCAATATCGTTGAGCTGGTTTGCTCCTATAATTTTTGGAAAAGAATCGGGAAATCGTCTTATTACTTCATTGCAAAATCCATGAAAAGTAAAAATTCCAACTCTGTATCCCGCGCTTCCTATAATCTCAACAATTCTTTTACGCATTGAAAAAACGCCTGACTCTGTGAATGTGAGAGCGAGAATACTATCAGATTGCGTGTCTGTTTTTCGCAGGATATTCGCAATTCTTAAAGTCAAAATTTGGGTCTTGCCCGTGCCGGGACCCGCTATCACCATTACAGGACCTTCAATGGCGTCCACCGCCTGTTTTTGTTCATTATTAAGTTTTTTATAAAGAATTTGAAATTTTGAAGTTGTTGGCATAATTTAGAGTATATCACAGCCGCATATAAGCGAAAAAATAAAATCGCGAATATTTTGCGCCATAAATTCTTTCAATCACCTTTTATTTTTTTAAATTATCACTTTTTTAGCGATAGCGTAATTTTTGATAACTTTTTTTAAATTATAATTTTTCTTACCTCTTCATCTCCCGCTCCGCGTCGCGTTTTTTTATAAATTCTCTTTTGTAAGAAAGTGTCTAAGTTCAGATATATATTGCAGTATTTAGGAAATAAAGAATGCGACAATCAAACAAATTTAAGTTCAAAACCGACAACCATTAAAACCGACAACTATTGTTAGTTTTATATACACCGAGGTTAAACCTCGGTGTTGCGGATACACATAAAAAATGTCTAATTTCTAATTTCTAATTTCTAATTATCAATGTCTAATTTTTAAACTTGAACATTCAATATTTGGCGGTTTAACCGCCAAATATATTTTTGACTACAATAGATTGTATAAACTTATTAAATTTTTTTAAAAACTTAACTTAAAGAAACTTGAAGTCAGTTCAAGTTGATTGAAGTCAAACTACAATTAAAATCTATTGAAGTCAGACTACAATTTTTCTTCAAGAACAAAAATACTCCGATTGAATTTATGTTACAATATAATCATTACAAATCTAATCTGTCTGAAAACTGCAAAAATAGGCGGACTTATATAGTGTGTTGATAACACGCGTTTTTTAAGTTAAAGTATCACTAATGACAAATTGTAAAAGAGGACATTTACATCCGATAACTCAGATAATACAAGAGATAAATACTATATTTTATGCTCTGGGTTTTGAAGTCGCATATGGTCCAGAGATAGAGAGTGAGTATTATAATTTTGACGCGCTTAATATACCAAAAAATCATCCCGCGCGCGGTATGCAGGATACTTTTTGGGTAAAAAATAAAGAAAATACCGTAATGCGAACGCACACTTCCAATGTTCAGATTCGTTATATGGAAAATAATAAACCGCCTTTGCGAATTATTGTTCCGGGAAAAGTGTTTAGAAATGAAGCGACAGATGCGACGCATGAGACGCAGTTTTATCAGCTGGAAGGATTTATGGTTGATGAAGTTACAACACTCGGAACATTAAAAGGCGTTTTAAAAATTTTTCTTGAGAAATTTTTTAATAAGAAAATTGATATAAGATTTAGACCAAGTTTCTTTCCATTTGTTGAGCCGGGTATTGAAGTGGATATATCATGTTTTAAGTGCGGCGGTAAAGGATGTTCAATTTGTAAAAACAGCGGTTTTATAGAAGCGCTTGGAGCGGGAATGATTCATCCAAATGTATTAAAAAATGTAAAAATTGATTCTGAAAAATATCAGGGTTTCGCGTTTGGCGTCGGTATTGACCGCCTTGGAATGTTAAAGTATGGGATTGACGATGTGCGATTATTTTACAGCGGTGATTTAAGATTTATTCAGCAATTTTAAAAAATATGAAAGCAAGTTATAATAAAATACAGGAATATTTCAGCAAAAAATTGCCGGAGCCGAGAAAATTGGCGGAACTTTTGACATATCATTCTTATGAAGTTGAAAACATAGAAGAGATTGACGGAGATTATATTTTTAATATAGACATATTGCCAAATCGGGCGGGAGATTCATCTTCAGACGGAGGTGTCGCGAGGGAACTTTCGGCTATTTTGAACACTTCGCTTAAAAAAAATCCATTCTCGGGGAAATTGAGCGAATCAAAAATACGTATTTCGGTATCAGGTATAAATAAATTTCTCGGCTCCAATATATCTCAAGAAGAAGCGGAGAATATATTTAAGAAATTAGGATTTAATTATGAAATAAACGGGGAAGATTTTATTGTAAATCCTCCTCTTGAACGGATGGATATAAAAATAAAAGCGGATTTAATGGAAGAAGTCGGGAGAATTTACGGTTATGAGAATATTGAAGCAAAACTTCCGAAGAAGACAGAAAAAGCAATTAAAATCAATAAAAAATTATACTATACAAATAAAATAAAACAATTTTTAGCGGATAAAGGATATTCAGAGGTTTATACATATTCATTTAGAAACAAAGGAGAAGTGGAAATTAAAAAACCATTCGCGTCTGACAAAAACTTTTTGCGTATTGATTTACGAGATGGACTTAAAAAAGCTCTTGAACAAAATGTTAAAAATTTACCACTACTTGATACTGATATTATAAAGATTTTTGAAATAGGGAATGTGTTTAAGGAGGATGAAGAATATACATCATTTGCAATTGGTTGGTCAGACAAAAACGAAGATATAGTAGACAGACTTTCAGAATTTCTTGGTATTGATGTGGTAGGAGAAATGAAAGATAAAATATTTGAAACAAATTTCAATATACTTTTAGAAAAACTTTCAGAGCCAAAAGACAATTATGAAGAGCTTAATAAAAAAACAAATATAGTATTTAAACCAATTTCTCAATATCCATTTATATTAAGAGATATTGCCATATGGGTGCCAACTGATGTAAAAAATGAACTTCTATTAGAAGTAATAGAAAAAGAAGCCAACTTGGTAACGGGGTTACCAAGTTACAATATCAATAGAACAATAGAAAAAGAAGCAGAAGGTCTTCTTGTTAATATAAAACTTTTTGATAAATTCAAAAAAGATGGCAAAATTTCTTATGCGTTTAATCTTGTATTTCAATCATATAATAAAACACTTTCAGATAAAGAAGTCAATAAAATTATGGATAAAATAACAGTCGCTTTAAACAATAATCTTAAATGGGAAGTCAGATAATTTCTCGCGCTGTCGGATTATTTATAAGAATTACATAACGGTATCATAAGATATAAAAGTTGAAAATTAAAAATTTGTAAAATTGCTAAAAAATGTCTAATTCCTAATTTCTAATTATCAATGTCTAATTTCTAAACTCGGACATAAAAGTTGAAAAGAAAACTGAAAG
>Ga0210019_1000754_pt1 | contig 38564 bp, 35 predicted proteins | sample CryGeyCG2114_020_2_FD_183969 | JGI IMG/M metagenome (GOLD analysis project Ga0210019, IMG submission 183969) | Groundwater microbial communities from aquifer - Crystal Geyser CG11_big_fil_rev_8/21/14_0.20 (SPAdes) (version 2) | ecosystem: Environmental > Aquatic > Deep subsurface > Groundwater ...
AACTGAAGAAATTTCCTTCAAATCAACAGCCTGCACAACAGGGATTATTTGAACTGCGCCATCATGAAATGATGCCAGAAGCTTCGCAAGCGAAAGCGCATTTTTTCCTGTGCCTTCTTTATAGGTTTTGAAATTTACAAAAAGATAATGCATTACATCCACTTCTTATTTTTGAAATAATAAAGCATAATAATTACAACCGCCGACATCATTATTAAAATAAACCAATAAGTGTTGTCGCCAAGCAGAGCAACATCCGGGAAAATTATGTTCATTCCATAAAAACCAGTTATAAGAGTTAATGGCATCATTATAGTTGCAATTACAGTAAGAACTTTCATAACCTCATTCAGGCGCTGTGATTGGATAGAAATATGAACATCAAGTATACCTGTAAGAAGATCACGATACGCATCAATCATTTCTGAAATTCTTATTAGATGATCATACAAATCTCTATAATAAATCGAATATTTATGCGGAATATAATTCGATTCAAACCTTGAAAGAGTTCCAAGCACTTCCCTAGCAGGTATGACTTTTTTCCTCAAATCAAGAACTTCACGCCTTAGGTTAAAAATCATTGTAAGTGTTGCCTTGGATTTATTATCAAAAACCAGACGTTCAACTTCATTGAGATTTCTATCCAAAGAATCAAGAATAGGGAAATACTCATCAATGACCCCGTCAATAATCAAGTAAACAAGATATGCAGGACCTCTTTTGAAAACAGATGGATTTAGTTCAATATTTCTTTTTACAGAATCAATTGAAACAAGACTTTCTTTATGTGCAGTAACAAGAAACTTATCCCCAATAAAAAAAGCAGTACTCAAAAAAGAAACCTTTTTGCCTTCCTCAAAAGGCTCGTGAACAATCATAAACAAATGTTTATCAAATTCAGTTATTTTAGACCGTGAATATTTCCTTGTTACTATATCACATGCAAGATCATGAAGAGGTAAAATATTTTTTAAATACTCAAAATCCTCATCAACAGAATCTTCAACATCAACCCAGACAAACCCTTTACCACTGTATTCCTGTAACTGGGCAGAAGTAATATTTTCAATTTTCGAACCATTCAAAACAAAAATAGACTGAATCATTAAATACCAATATAAAAGAAATTTCCAGCTATTTAAAGCTATTTCCAATCACCAATTAGTAGGTAAGCAAAATGGATCTAGACCAAATTGTGGCAGATTTTGAAGAAAAGTGCGAAAATTCCCTTGGGGAAGAAAAAACCATAAAACAAGCACTACAATTTATAAGAGAAACAAGCTCAAAAAAAGACGGTGAAACACCTTGCAGAATTGCATTAGGACTAACAGACATACTGCTTGACCTTACACAAGACAAAGAAACTATATTAGCAGGTCTGCTACATGAAAGCACACCTCAATTTATTGAAGAAAAAACAGTAAAGGAAAAATTTGGAAATACTGTATTAGAATATATTAACTTGATTAACCGCCTTGAAAAAGCAATGAAATTCAAACCGGATGATCTTGAAAACTCACAAAAAAAATTAATTATAGTACTTTCAACAAATCCAAACATTGCAATACTGAAATTGAGTAAAAGATTATTCTTACTGCGAAATTTAACTTTAATACAAGAAAAAGAAAAACTTGAATTTATAAAAGAAACAAAAAAAATATACGCCACACTAGCATACAAACTTGGAATATACTCATTAAGTTCGGAAATGTATGATCTGATATTCAAATATGAAGAACCTGAAAAATACGACAAAATAAAAAAATCAATCAAAATAACAGTTGACTCAATGAAAGAGGCAATACAGAAAACAATAGACACTGTAAAATTAACAGTTGACGATGCAGGAATAGAAGCAAAAATATCAGGTAGAACAAAAACCATTTACAGCACTTACAACAAAATGAAAAGAAAAAATATATTTGTAAAAAAAATTTACGATCTAATGGCAATAAGAGTAATTGTAAGTGGCATAAAAGAATGTTATGAAGTGCTTGGAATTGTTCACAGTTTATGGAAACCAACACCAGGAGAATTTGATGACTATATTGCAAAACCAAAAAGTAACGGATATAGATCACTTCACACTACAGTAACAGCTTTTGATTACCCTTTGGAAATTCAAATAAGAACAGAAGAAATGCATAGTTTTGCGGAACTTGGAATTGCATCACACTGGAGATATAAGGGAACAAAATCAGAAAGCAAATATGATACCAAAATAGAATGGGTAAGACAAATTTTGGATTGGCAGAAAACAACCAGTGAAAAAAATGACATGTGTGTTTTCTCAAAACAAGTATTTGCAATGACCCCTAAAGGAAATGTAATCGAACTACCTGAAGGGGCAACTGTGATAGATTTTGCATATGGAATACATAGCGATATAGGAGATAAATGCAAAAGTGCCAAAATCAATGAAAAATATGTTTCGCTTGATACAAAAATTGAAAATGGAGATGTTGTAGAGATACTTACTTCACCAAATCAGACGCCTAAAGTAGGGTGGCTTAATTATGCAAAAACACAAAAAGCAAAACAAAAAATAAGATCAAAACTCAAAATTCAAACAAAAAAAGAAAAAAGCAATTTAGGAAAAAGAGGAATAAGCCACGCAATAAAAACCAGTGATCCGAGAGTAAAATTAGGGCACTGCTGTTCACCATTACCTGGAGATGAAATAGTAGGATTCAAAACAACTAAAAGAAAAATATCTGTTCACAGAAACACATGCAAAGAAGCGGAAAAAGCAAATGCAAAAAAAGTCGATGTTGTCTGGGACAGCAAAACAACAGCATATCAAACTGAACTAATAGTTAAATCACGAAACAGAGTTGGTCTGCTTCAGGATATTCTAAGCGTGTTCACTAAAGAAAATATGCTGGTTGAAAAGGCATATGCAAAAACAAGCGAAGCAAACACTGCATTATGTCAATTCAAAGTAAATGTAAAAGATTCACAACAACTCAGCAAAATAATTGAAAAAATAAAAAAAATTGATGGAGTATCGCACATTTACAGAGAATGAAAAAAAAATCACTCGGAACGCAAAGCATCAATCGGATCAAGCCTTGAAGCATTTATTGCAGGATAAACACCAGCAAGTATTCCGACAAAGACGGCACCAAAAAATGATCCAAGGACAAGAGGCAAAGTTACTCTTGTTTCAAGACCAAAAATGATAAGTGAATTGGAAGCCAATACACCTAAAATAACCCCAAATAAGCCACCAATAACTCCAATTAATCCTGATTCATAAAGAACCATTTTTACAATATCATCATTTGTCCAGCCAACAGCTTTCAACGCACCAATCTCCTTAAAACGCTCCAAAACACTCATAAGCATAGTATTTATGATGCTGATTGCGGCAACAAAAGAAGCAATAGATGCAATTACAACAACAAGAAGAGTAATACTGTCCAAAATAACGGAAAACTGAGCAGAAAAATCATTCACTGTTGATGCTTTTATATCATCACCATAAAGCAAGTTAATCATTTTGACAACTTTTGAATCATCACTAAGGTTAACAACTTCAACAACCAAAAAACTTACTTTGTTATCAGGAAAATCAGAAAGCTCCCTCAAATCTTCAATCGATGTAAGAATTGAACCATCAAGAAAATCTGAACCAGTAGTATAAACTCCTATAACTCTCAAAGATTTTCCGTTGATTTTTATCTTTGAACCTACAAATTTATCATAATCATCCTGAATCTGTTTACCAATGAGTGCTACACCGCGATCATCTGCGTTAAAAGTTCTGCCTGAAAGAAGCTCGCCATCAAAACCATTATTTGAGGCCTGTGCTACTTTTTGTAAATCCTGACCAACAACACGCGTCCCTTGTGCATTTAGCGGAGACTCACCATCAATGCTTCGAGGAATTCTCATAACAGTAGGAATCACTGTTTTAACTCCGTTAACCTGACTTATTTTATTAATCCAACTATCATCCATTGAACCAAAAACAGGATTAGTAGCATTCACAGGAACTACTCTGACGCCTTGTGCAGAACTAAAAGCCGATTCAATATCGCCTCTAAATCCATCCACAAGAGAAACAAGAACAATAAGCGAAGCAACACCTATAACTATACCAAGAACAGATAAAATTGTTCTCAGCTTATGGCGAAAAAGATTGAAAAGACTCATTTTAAGCATAAAAAATCACTTAAACTTAGTCTCCTCAATCTTTGTTATTTTCCCATCAAGAATGAAAACTTTTCTTGAAGCATACTCCAAGATAGATGGATCGTGTGTAACAATAACAAAGGTTTTGTTCTCTTTTTCATTCAATAATTTCATTGATTCGATTACTTGTTTACCTGTTTTTGAATCAAGGTTTCCTGTAGGCTCATCAGCAAAAATTATTTCAGGATTATTTATCAAAGCCCTTGCAATTGAAACCCTCTGCCTCTGACCACCTGAAAGTTCATCAGGTTTATGAAGAAGCCTATCACCCAAACCAATTTCATCAAGCAACTGAATAGCACGATCCTGATAACGCTCAGTACCTCCAGATAAAGGTTCAACTGGAATGAGCACATTCTCAAGTGTAGTTAAAGTCGGAATCAAATTGAAAGACTGGAAAATAAAACCAATTTTATTACGCCTAAGCATAGCAAGGTGCCAGTCATCAAGAACGTCAATATTTTCATCATCAACAAAAACTTCACCTTTAGTAGGATTATCGAGTGTGCCCAAAATATGCATCAAAGTACTTTTACCTGAACCGCTTGGACCAACAATTACAACAAAATCGCCTTCATATATTGAAAGTGAAACCCCATCAAGTGCCTTGACAATTGTGTCTCCTAATTGGTAATGCTTGAAAACATTTTTTATCCGAATAACTTCTTTTTTAGTAGATTTCATATTCAACCCCTCAAAGCCTCCACAGGATCAAGTTTAGATGCATGATATGCAGGATACAACCCAGCAATTAGACCCAAAAATAATGCAAATGAAAAACTCTCAATCATCAATGCAGGAGAAATAAAATACTTCACACCCAAAAAAAGCGACAAAGTATAATCAACAGAAAATCCAAGAATGATGCCCATTATTCCTCCAATAACTCCTAAAAAAAGCGATTCATAAAGAATCATGCGAATTATATTCTGTCTTGTCCAGCCAACAGCTTTCAACGCACCAATCTCCTTAAAACGCTCCAAAACACTCATAAGAATTGTGTTAGCAATTCCAATACCTGCAACAAGCGCAGAAATAAGTGCAACAGCAATTGCAAGCAACCTAAGATTATCAGTAATCCCGCTAATCTCAGAAGAAAGATCAGCTTGAGTAAATACATCTAAACCATCACCATATTTTAATTTTAAAATATCCCCGACTCTTTTGTCATTAGTCGGATCATTAAGAATAACAGTAAGCGAACTTATTTTACCTGCATCAAGATTGCTTAATTCATGCGCATCATCAAGAGTCAAAACAATAATACTGGAAACTAAATCACTTTCAGTTTTAAAAATTCCTTTAACACGGAACTTTTTATCATTTATTTTTATAGTAGAACCTACAAACTTGTCAAAATTATCCTCAACCCCTTTACCAATCATTACCTCTCCGCGATCGGAATTTCTCAGACGAGCACCTTTCTCAATTTCTCCAATCCCCCCTGAACCACCAGCAGCATAAAAACTATCCAAATCAAGACCATACAAAGACACAGCACTGGAAAGACTCAGTTCAATGGGTTTTCCGTCAATTTTTTCAGGTAAAACCCATATTTCAGGAACCGCAGCCCTCACCCCTTGAGTGGATTCAATCTTACCAACCCAAGAAGAATCAAGCGTGGATAAAGTCTGATCAAGAGAATCCTTTTCCATAATACTTATTGCTTTAAACCCACCAATAATATCATTAAAATCCTGCGAAAATCCATCAACAAGAGAAACAAGAACAATAATTGCGGCAACGCCAACAGCTATCCCCAGAATCGAAAGAAACGTTCTGGTTTTTCTCCTGAACAGGTTAAAAAAGGATAATTTAATCATCGTGACTGTGACTTTCTAATAGCCAATTGCCTGAAAACAAATTTAATTATAAAATACACAATACCTAAAACAACTGCAAGAAGAACAAGCAAAATCGCATAATCAAAAATACCAGGAGGAGAAACAGGAACAACGTAAAGTGGATATGTTTCCGAAATAGCTTGTTTAACGCCCAATTCATCAGTATATGAAACAATTATTGTTCCAATGTGCTCGCCACCAGCAGCATCTGAAGGAACATTCAAATTAAAGATTGCCGCACCTGAATCATCAGCATCAATATTACCTAAAAAAGATTTAGATGAGCCACCAATAGAATCGCCAAAGTCTATTATAACTTCAACTGATTTTGCTTTCTCTTCGCCAATATTATCAAGCTGAACTGAAAAAGTCACAAGACTCCCTGCAGAAATCTTTTTGTCACTTCCAAGAGCATTCTCAACAGAATATTCAATATTTGAAAACACTATTTCAGGTTTCCCGAGAACCAAAAAAGAAAATGAATTAGTTGCGCTATTACAATCAGCACAATCAGCCTTCAAAGAAAACACATAAGTTTCAGCAGCAACCTTGCCACTTACAAATAAAGAAAATTCAACAGCCTTTGAACTAAAAGGAGGAATCACATCAATCTTTTTTTGGGTACCTGCAGAAACAATAAAAGGATCAATGGTTGTGTTTGACACAGGAAGCAAATTTACTGCAACATTCCTTGCAGCAGAAGAACAGGAATTTGTTACAGACGCAGAAATTGTGAGCGATTCACCAATATGTGGTTTGAAATTGCTTAATGAAATATCCTCGACTTTCAAAACTTTACATGAAGAAACAGAAAAACTTACTTCCTCTTTTTGGGAAAGAATATTTGTACCCCTAATATAAGTTAGAAAAATTGGAACAGTGTAATTGCCAGGCAAAACATTATCCTTTGCTTTAAATCTAAGAGAAACTGTTTTGGACGACTTTCCTTTAAGGGAACCGATTGATTCAAAGCTTTTTATTGGCTCAAAATAATTCTCATTAAGCTCAACCATTACATTAACATCATCAGCAATTGCTCCAAGCCCGCTGATGTTTTTCACATTAAAATTAAGAGTAACAACATCCCCTGAATAGACCGCGGACGGATCAATACTTGAATTAGATACGGAAAGAATATACAATTCACTGGAAAAAACAGTGCCTGCAAAAAACAACATAGCCAAAAGCAAAAATAATTTCCTTACCATTAGATTAGTAATAATACAAAAAACATATTAAGCGAATTAGTTGTTGATTAGGAAAAATAATCTGTGAATAAAGTATAAATACAAGTTAAATACTAAAGATTCTGGGATTTAGATGGAAAGGACTGCAACAGGAATAAAAGGATTTGACAATCTTATTGAAGGCGGCATACCAGAAGCGAGAAGCGTTCTTGTTTCAGGGGCATGCGGAACAGGAAAAACAATATTCTGCATGCAGTTCCTGTACAACGGAGCAATGAAATATAAGGAACCGGGAATATATGTAACGCTTGATGAAAGGCCGGATCTGATAAGGCAGGACATGCTCAGGTTCGGATGGGATTTGAGAAAAATCGAAGATGAAAACATGATTCAAATAATTGATGGAAGCATAGCAAAAATCGGCCTGCCAAGCGAAGAGGAATTCTCAATGCCTGCAACAGGCTTTGATGTGGACAAACTGCTTCTGGAAATAATGAGAACCGCAAAAAGAATAGGCGCAAAAAGAGTAGTAATTGATTCAATACCAGCACTTGGATTTAATTTCCAAAACGACCAGGATGTCAGAAACGCAATATTAAAACTTTCATATGTACTCTCAAAAATAGGAGTTACTACAATGATGACAACAGAAGTCAGCGAAGACTCAGGAAAATTCGGCAAATACAGCATAGAAGAATATGTTGTTGATGGGGTTGTAGTATTGCATTACATGGGAATAGGAACAAGAAGCAACAGAACATTACATATCAGAAAAATGAGAGCAACAAATCACTCAGAAGAATTGCACCCATTGAAAATTACAGATAAAGGCGTAGTTATCCAAAAAGTCGATGAAGAATACGGGGACGTTTAAATTTCCCTTTCAACAAGATAATCTGCAAACTCTTTCAGCATTTTTTTCGCTTGTGAATCAGGAAGAACTAAATCTAATTTATGCCAACTCTCACTAACCATTGTTTTTGCAAATGATTTTGCATAATCAACAGAACCTGATTCTGAAAGAATTGAAATAGCCTCCTTTATCTCAGCCTGAGAAGCAGATTCACGATCCAGAATTTTAATTAGCCTCTCTTTTTTTTCCTTGCTTACAACAGAAAATGCACGAATAACCATTAACGTACGCTTGCCTTCCTGAATATCGTCACCTATTTCTTTGCCCCAATCATTCCCTGGAACAATATTCAAAATATCATCCTGAATTTGGAATGCAACGCCGACACTTGTTGCAAAATCCCTAAATGCAGAAATCTGTTTTTCTGAGGCCCCTCCGATTATTGCACCAAGCTGTATGGCAAACCTTGCAAGAGAAGCTGTTTTATAAGAACACATTTGCAAATAATTTTTTTCAGAAATACTGTTGTTATGACCATTATGCCAAGAAATATCCATTGCCTGCCCAAAAGAAAGTTTAATCATTTCCTGAGAATAAATATTGTAAATTTTTAATTTATCTTCAGCAGAAAGAGAATTATCATTGTAAATTATATGCAAAGGAAGAAAATACATTGAATTGCCAGCATTCACAGCAATGTCCACCCCGAAAAGCAGATGAGTTGAAGGTTTTCCCCGCCTTAAACTTGAGTTATCCTCAACATCATCAACCATTATTGTGCCATTATGAACAAGCTCCGGAACAGGAGTAAATTTCAAAGCCAACGCCTTATTCCCGCCAACAGCTTCACATGCAAGCAAGAGCAAAGCAGGCCTCCATCTCTTTCCACCCCTTGAAAGAAAATCCCATATTGGCTCAGCAACAGCCTTATCGGCCGAAGAAAATTCAAAATCAAATTCGGGTTTGCCAAGCGCCTCGTTTACCCAAACTTGGGAAATTTTTTTTGGAAAAGCCAAGGCTATCTCACGATCAACTTCAACAGCAGTTTTCTTAAGGAACTCTTCCAGGCTCAATTACTGCCACCTTTTCTTTTTCTTTATGAAGAAAAAATAAACCGAAAAAACAACCACTACCAAAAGCAGGAACATAATGAAAAGCAACAAAAAGAATGCAATAACAACAATTGCGATAGTAGTTGTGTTCCATTCAATAGGAGGCAACACTGAAAGCAAAGAAGTAAAATTCAAAAGCGAAGAAAGTGCAATTGAAGACACATCAGCAGAGTTACTAAGCACAACAGGAGGCGCCACATAGAAACTCATTACATTTGAAGTAATTAACGCATCAGCCTGAGCCTGGGAAAGTTCAACATTCAAAGAATAAATGATTTTTTTGCTCCCCGAAGGAACTGAAACAGAATCGAAAATAATCACAGGATCTGCCTGAAGAATTTCAAACGAGTCATAAGAACTTAATTGAGAAGCAGCATCAGTAAACTTTTTAGGGATGACTTCAAGAACCTTGAGTTCAACCGCATTTGAATCAGGATTCACAAGAGTTATTTCAATATTAGCAAAATATTTTGAAACCCCGGAATCTGTGACCTTCACTATAGATAATTTCCTTGAAGGCTGGTGTTTTAGGATGAGCTCCTTTGCTTCGGCTGCAAGAGACGAATCCAAACCGGAAGCGGAAAGGAAAACATCAAGCTGATTCACATTATATATGTAAGGCGCGGATTTGTAATCAGCAACTGAAATTTTTGTCCTTGCTTTTTCATAAAGGTTTTTTGCAGAATTGGCTGTCTTTTCCGCAAGCGAAAAATGTACACTACCAGCATAAATTTCCTTTGCATACGAAAGATTGGAATCCGCTTGATTCATAATGCCTGACAATGAAGAAACATTAACATTAAGTTTCTCTAATGATTCAATGACACTAACCGCGGCAACTTTTTTAGCTTCAGCTTCTGCAATTGCATTCTTTGATGCAACGTTATCAAAAAAAGTATTTTTTATATTGTACAATTCGCTATCCTCGGCAACATTGCCTACGCCATCAACAGCCCTTACTACAAGCTTAAACCGACCATTGTCAAAATTAATTGTATTCCAATCATAAACAAACCTGTCTCCTTCCTCAGTAAAATCACCTATTTTCACAAAATCCTCATTTTCAACAAACAAGGAAACTGAAACAAGACCTGAAGGATTATCCCCTGAATCCTTTGCATCAACAACAAAGCGCATTGAATCACTCAAAGTTTCTGAAGTATTAGGTGCAATAAATCTTACAGTTGGATTAACAGTGTCATAATAATAGTGATAATAAACAGGACATTCATCCTGATCATCATCAAGTGAATTGAAGAAAATATTATAATCACCATTTACTTTCCCAATAAGATCAAAGCCTGCAGTGAAATCAGAAACGTTTGAAATACTATCCACAAGGACAACTTCTTTTTTATCCGGACCACTAATACTCAAAAAACCTTTTTTGAATCTCAAAGAAGAATTCACACCAATAACAAGATTGTTATCAACAACAGCCGAATTAAGATCAAGGACAAGATCACAAAAAGATTTAGCTTCAACAGAAGCAGCAGAACTTATTATCCCTTGATTTCCAGCAGTATCATAAGCCACAAGTTTGTAGTGATACCTATACCCTTCACCAATATTATTTGTGTCTAAAAAAGAAGTTTCCATAATTCCGGAACCGACAAGCTTTGCAACATCGTCCCTTATACTGAACTCCCTTGAAATCTCCCCGTCTTTAACAAAACGGAGCACGCTTCTGTAAACATCGTAATGGGAAACACCGGAAAGTTCATCATCAGCCGCAGTCCACTCAACTTTTATATTACCATCTTCAAGTGCCTCTGCAATAGGATCCTGAGGTCTGCTTGGGCCTGATCTATCAATCTTAATTGAGTAATGGGTTGTATCGCTTAGACCTGAAGAAGTTTTTGCCAGAATGTGCAAAAAATATTCCCCATCAAGTTTTGTACCAAGATAAATAGAACCATCGCCAACATCAACCTGAACTACGCCATCTTCTCCAACAACAGGGATAGTTTCAGGTTCTCTGTTCACAAGATAAACAAATTTTTCAGCACCGGAAAAAGAAACATCAACATAAATGAATTGCTCCCTACTCCACTCGCCATTAGGATGTGAATCACTTGTAACAGTTGGAGATGCAGCAAAAATAGCAGCTGAAAAAAACAGGACAAAAAATGAAATTAAAAGAATATTCAAATTACGCAAAATCACACACCCAACATATTGTAATCAAAAGGTAATTAAAAGGAATTATTAAATGGGGTGAGCGGGATTTGAACCCGCGACACCATGGTAACTGAGAATTCAATCATAAAACAAAATTCCCTTCAGCCATGTGCTCTCCCAGACTGAGCTACCGCCCCATTAGATAAATAACTGGTTTGGAATGACTTTTAAACGTTTACCTTCCACCTAAAAAAACCTAAAAACGAGTCCTAAGGGCAGAAACAGCATTAAACCTTAACTTGCTCTTCCTTAATAGTATTCAAAATGATTCTTGTCTCGGTTTTCTGAACAAATTCATACCCCTGTACTTTTTTCAGAAAAGCATCAAGACTGCGCCTTGATTTGAAATAAGCTATAACCATGACATCAAAATGCCCAGTAATATCATAAACAGCAGCAACATTTGGATGTGCAGCAATTTTCTTCTCAACCTGAAAAAGCATCCCCTTGGAAACATTCACGTCAATAATAGCTTGAAACTCATAACCGAGTTTCTCATAATCAAGAACAGCAGAATAATTTTTGATTACTCCGTCTTTCTCAAGCTTATGCAAACGGTTCATTACAGTAGCAACAGAAACCCCTGCCTTTTTTGCAACCTTTCTCAAAGAAAGCTTTGCATCCTTTTCAATAACCCTAAGAAGATCAAAATCAACAGAATCCACAGGAACCATAAAAACACCTACAATTGTTCATATTTAATCAAAAAAACAACATAATTCTAAACAAATTAATTAAAACATACAATAATTTAAAACAATTGCATTAAAAAAAACCAAATAATTATTTAAAGCAGAAAAACTTATTAGGCATATGAGCGAGGTGGGCTAATGGAAGATAAAGAATTACTTGAAACCATAAAAAAAGAAAAGGTAAAACTAATTGAAATGCAATTTTCGGACCTTGACGGAGCAATAAAAAGCGTCACTCTCCCGGAGCACAGAATTGAAGAGGCACTTGAAAAAGGAGTGTGGTTTGACGGAAGCAGCATCCAAGGATTCACAAGAATATTTGAAAGCGACATGTACCTAAAACCAGACAACAACACATTCAGAATAATCCCTTGGAAAAGCACCAACAGCCACAAACAAGCAAGGATAATTTGCGATGTTTACATGCCAGACGGAAAACCATTCGAAGGTGACCCGAGATACATACTTAAAAGGGCAGTTGAAAAAGCAAAAGAAGAAGGCTACACATATTATGTTGGACCAGAAGCAGAATTTTTTCTTTTCCAACCACAAGAAGGAAAAGTTATTCCCGCACCGCATGATGTCGGAGGCTATTTTGATTCTGCGCCAAGGGATCTTGCATCAGATGTAAGGCGAGACATAATATTTTCATTAACTGATTTGGGGCTTGAAGTTGAAGCATCGCATCACGAAGTTGCTTTCGGTCAGCATGAAATCGATTTCAAATATGATGAAGCAATAACAACAGGAGATAATGTAATAACTTTCAAATATGCATGCAAGGCGATTGCACAAGCACACGGATTGTATGCATCGTTCATGCCAAAACCAATTTTCGGAGTAAATGGAAGCGGAATGCACATACATCAAAGCCTCTTTAAAGATGGAAAAAATGCATTCTTTGATGACAAAGGAAAATATAAACTAAGTGAAATTGCAAGGCACTATGTTGCAGGACAATTGAAACATGCAAAGGCACTTGCAGCAATTCTAAATCCGACAGTAAACTCATACAAAAGACTTGTTCCAGGATATGAAGCGCCTGTTTACATTAGCTGGGGACAGACAAACAGATCCGCATTGATAAGAATTCCAAGATATTCAAAAGGACGGGAAAACGCAACAAGAGCTGAGCTTAGATGCCCGGATCCAAGCTGCAACCCATACCTTGCATTTGCAGTAATGCTTTCAGCAGGCCTTGATGGAATAAAATCAAAACTAGAGCCACCTGAACCAGTAGAGGAAAGCCTCTATGACATGAAGGATGTCGCATTACTCAACAAAGGAATTGAAACTCTACCAGAAACTCTTTACGATGCAATAAAAGAGCTTGAAAAAGATAAACTAATCAGAGATGCATTAGGAGAACATACATTCAAACAATACACTGAAGCAAAAAAAACAGAATGGAATGAATACAGAACACAGGTAACAAAATGGGAAATCGACAGATACTTAGAAATAATCTAGGCCCACCAAAAAAAGGCAGAGGGCATTAAAAGTATGAATCAAGCTTCCGGTCAATCTCGTTGCACATGCCCTCTGTCACCCTCTTTACATGCATCTGCAAATCCCTGAGCATGAGTTTCATGTGAAATGCTTCAGCCCTAAAATCTTCAAAATCTGATTGAACCATTAAAATAAATTGTCACAAAAAACAGAAGTAACTTTTGAAACCCGCTGAATTGCCGGTGCGGGAATTTGGATTAAATAAAAAAAAGTAAGCGAGCCCGATGGGATTTGAACCCACGACACCATGGTTAAGAGCCATGTGCTCTACCAAACTGAGCTACGGGCCCGCAAAGCAACCATAGCACTAATCTTTTCTGCTAAGACATCTTTTTTATACCTTCCGATATTATTCCCCCTGGTGACAACACCAAATTTAAACCCAACTTTTGAAGAAAATTTTTGAAAATTAATCAAGTTTTTTTTAACGTATAATTTATAATTATAGCAAACATTGAAAGTTTTTCGGCTTTTTGCAAGGTTTGCTAGATAGCAGACCAAGAAATGTCGTCGAATTACTTTGTTGGTCTGCTATAATCTGACTTTTATGCCTTTTTTGGGTCAATTTATGGCATTTAATACCCAAAGAGTCATGCAATTTAACCAAATCAGAAATCATTTTGAGACTATTAGAACTGCCACTTAAGCAACCAGTATTAGAAATGCACCCTTCATCATCCCAAAAAGCAACAAGGAAAGCAGATTTGATTTCAGTAGAAGAATCAAAAATTATTTTTGGCACACCAACAGGATCAGAAGTACTAAAGGACGAAGAAACATTCAACAAATAATTGTAGGCTTTTTTAGAATATACTTTACTCTCAAACCAAGGGATTTTGATTCCTGTATAGCAAATCAATTTTGAGGGAGTTAGTGAAAAACAATAGCCTATAAGAAATTCAAAATTTTTTATTGCAAGCAAAGAAGAATTGGTATAAGATAAGACATATTTTTTTCCGCTTTGATAAACAGAGCCATCAAAAAACAAATGCCCTAAAAGATTGACAAAATATTCATCAACTTTTGGATAAATTATGCTTTTTTCTTTTGCAAATTTTTCAGCAAATTTAATTTGATTATCCTTCTCAGAAGCTAAAATATTTTCCTGTGCAAAATTAGAAAGCGGCAGAGTTGCGGCGTATTTGAAAACTGTTGCAGGACTTAATCCTAACGCTTTTGCAATCGTTTTGTACCCGACTCCGTACAGGCGTTGAAATCGGATATTGGAAATTGTAGCAGCACCCAATTTTTGCATAATAAAATATGAATTTTAATAATATTTCTTTTTTGAAGGAGTCCGGATTGCCAGTGAGGAAAAATCAAAAAAAAAAATTAAAAAAAATTATTTTTTCTCCGGTCTCATCTGCGGAAAGAAAATAACATCTTTGATTGTTGACTGCCCTGTGAAAAGCATCACCATTCTATCAATACCAATTCCAAGACCTCCTGTAGGAGGCATACCATATTTCATTGCCTCAACAAAGTCAGTGTCAGGAGGCTGGTTTTCGCCTTTGCCGCGCCCCTGATCGGCCTGTTCCTCGAAAAACTTTTCCTGCAAAATAGGATCATTCAATTCCGAATAAGCATTAGCCATTTCCCACCCATTAATGAACGGCTCAAACCTCTCAATAAGATCTGGATTACCGCGCTTCGGTTTGCACAAAGGAGTTGTTTCCTTTGGATGATCAGTAATGAAAGTAGGCTGAATCAATTTGTCCTCGCAAAGATGCCCGAACAATTCAGCAATTGCAAGACCGCGCTTGAAAACATCAAGCTCCAACTGGTTTTTTGCGAGAAGATCTTTTAAGTCATCATCATTAAGCTTCCCAATATCAAGATTTGCAAGTTTTTTCAAAGCCTCATACATAGTCATTCTTTTCCACGGAGCCTTGAAATCAATCCTGGTTCCTTCATACTCAACAACAGTGGATCCAGTTACTTCTTTCACAATATACTCAAACATCTGCTCCGTTAAAGCCATCATATCATTGTAATCCCAATAAGATGCATAACATTCCATCATCGTGAATTCAGGATTATGTGTTTTGTCAACATCCTCATTCCTGAAATTTTTACAAACAGTGTAAACTTTATCAAAACCACCAATGATGAGTCTTTTCAAATAAAGTTCAGGGGAAATAGATAAATAAAAATCTGATTTCCATGCATGGCTTTTAGTAATAAAAGGCCTTGCATTTGCGCCACCGTAATTCGGCTGGATTAAGGGAATTTCAACTTCCAAAAAACCGCGCGCTTCCAAAAAAGACCTAACCAAACCAATAATCTTTGCCCTTTTCTCAAAAACATTTTTCACATCAGGATTTACAATCAAATCAAGATGCCTTTTCCTGTACCTTGTTTCAATATCAGTTAGACCATGCCACTTTTCAGGTAAAGGCAAAATTGATTTTGAAAGAACAGAAACTTTTTTTGCAAGAACTGAAAGCTCGCCTTTCTTGGTTTTCATTATGGTTCCTTCAACACCAATGAAATCCCCCTGATCTATTTTTGAAAGCAAATCAAAAGAATCTTTTTCAGTATCATTAGCTGAACCAACAACCTGAATCTTGCCAAAAGAATCTTGCAAACTAAGGAAATGAAGTTTGCCAAACCCCCTTTTGATCATTATCCTGCCGGCAACCGATGCATTGTCTTTTGTGTGATCCCCAGCTTCGAGTTTTGAATCGAACTTTTCTTTAAGTTCAACAGAAGAAGCAGTTATTTTGAAAGTATATGGATAAGGGTCTATTCCGGAATTCCTGATATCGCGAAGATTTTTTTTCTTGCTTTCAATAAGTTCATCGATTCCTGTTGACATAATTAATATTCACTTCTTTTACTTTTCTTCCTTTCGGAAAATAACCAATCAAAAAAAGAGTGGTTTTAATGCCAAAATATGGCAAGCGAGCCCGAAGGGATTTGAACCCTTGACACGCGGATTAAAAGTCCGCTGCTCTACCAGGCTGAGCTACGGGCCCAGACTCGCTATTATGCCATACTCAGAATAGAATATCCATAAAGAGAGTTTTTTTAAGGTTACTATTAAGCAAAATAACTATGGTAACTGAGATTTCCTGCATAGCTGCCAAAAAAGCGCTTGAAAACGGAGCAGTGCTCCTAGATGTAAGAGAAAAGGAAGAATATGCAGCATCCAGAATTGAGCCAAGCATGCTAATTTCATTAGGGGAATTACAATCAAAGATAAAGGAAATCCCAAAAAACAAGTTTATTTTGACCCTCTGCCATCACGGGATGCGATCCATGAGCGCAGCACATTTTTTGGAATCAAACGGGTTTCAGGCAGCAAGTGTAAGGGGCGGCATCGAAGAGTGGTCAAAAAAAATTGATCAAAAAATACCAAAATACACAAAAAGAATTATTGGAAATAAAATAGAAATATTGCTTTTTGAAAAAAAAACATGATTATTCCGAAACCGGCAAAATTTCTTTCATTCCATTCATGTAAGGCTGCAGCACTTTCGGAATTGTAATTGAATTACGTTTTTCGTCATAATGAGTTTCAACCAATGCACGCAATGCACGCGAAGTTGCAATCGCAGTACTATTCAAAGTATGCACATAATCTTTGTCGCCACCTTTCAACCTAAATTTTACATTAGATCTGACAGCCTGATATGAAGTGCAATTTGAACAAGAAACAACCTCGCGGTATTTTTCTTCACGAGGCATCCAGACTTCCATATCATATTTCTTTGCCGCAACAATTCCAATATCGCCGGTGCAAATATTTACTACTCGATAAGCCAAACCAAGTTCATTGAAAAGCAACTCTGCGTTTGCAAGAAGCTCCTCATGGAACGCCCAAGAATCAGCAGGTTTACAAAAAACAAACTGTTCAATTTTATTGAACTGATGCACCCTGAAAATCCCTCTTGTGTCAATACCGTGCTTTCCGATTTCTCTCCTGAAACAAGGACTTATTCCTGCAAGTTTAATTGGTAATTGAGATTCTTGAAAAATTTCATCCCGATACATTGCGGCCATTGGATGTTCAGAAGTTGCAATAAGATACATGTCCTCAGAATCAATTTTGTACATCACACTTTCAAAATCGCCAAGATCCGTTACCCCTTCATACGCCTTGCGGTTCATCATCAAAGGGGGCTGAATTAGACGGAATCCTTTCTTCATTAAAAGGTCAATTGCAAAGCGCTGCAATGCAAAATCAAGAAGCGCAAAATCGCCCTGTAAAAAATAAAATCCTGAACCAGCAACTTTTGTAGCCCTATCAAAATCCGCCCAACCATTCTTTTCAAGAATATCTCCATGCGGAGGCAGATTCGGGCGGGCAATTTTTTTACCGACTTCACACACAACAACATTTTCAGAATCATCTTTGCCAACAGGAACAGAATCGTGCAAAACATTAGGTAACCTTAAAAGATAAAAATCAATTTTCTCCTTTAACGGAGCAAGAGAAGCATCAATTTCTTTTATTTTATTTGGAAGCTCTTTAGCCTCTTTGATTTTTGCGGAAAAGTCTTTACCTTGAGATTTAAGTTGGTTAATGGATTCAGTAATATCGTTTCTTTGTTTTTTCAACGCATCGCCATTTTGCAGCAATACACGATACTTTTCATCAAGAGCAAGCAAATCTTTTAGCCAAGCTTGTTTTTCCTTATCTCCTCGCTTCTCAAGATCTTTCAAGACAAGAGAGTGATTTTCTCTTACAAACCTAATATCAAGCATACAATATTTGACTAAAACAAATAATAAAAACTGGTCTGACGCCAAAAGTATCATGGAAAAAGACATTGTGGTGCTCCGTTATGGCCATAGAATTGTAAGGGATTACAGAGTTACAAGCCATTGTTGTCTTGTTGCAAGAGCATTCGGTGCAAAAAAAGTGGAAATTGTCGGCGATAAAGACCAAAAAATCATTGATACAGTAAATGACATAAATAAACGATGGGGAAACGGAGCAGAAGCCGAATTTGTTGACAATTGGAGACCAAGAATAAGCTATTACAAAAATAAAGGATACAAAGTAGTGCATCTCACAATGTATGGAATATCAGTACAAGATGCTGAAAAAACATTAGAAAACGACAAAAAAATTTTAGTTGTAATTGGATCACAAAAAGTAGAACCTGAAGTGTATGAAAAAGCAGACTATAATGTTTCAGTGACAACTCAACCACACTCTGAAATTGCGGCATTAGCAGTATTTTTGGATAGAATGTTTAAAGGAAATGAGCTTACTAAAAAATTTTCTGGCGCCGAAGTAGAAATTGAACCAAACCCAAAAGGAAAAACTATACACGAATCAAGAAAAAACAAGTAAAAAAGTCATAGCGTTTATAAAACATTATAGAAGGATACAACTTATATGGGGAAAAAAACAACAAAGAAAATCCACGAATTTACCCTTGCGCAAGACTTCCTCAAATCAATAGCCGGAGACTACGCAATCGAATTAGTGTCAATTTGTTCAAGAAAACGAAAATTAGTAACAGATGAGGAAATAGGTAAAAAACTCCCTTTGAAAATTACTGAAATAAGAACAATACTCAATAGACTACATTACAGAGGAATTGCTTGTTACCAGAAAACAAAGAACATGAAAACAGGATGGTATTCGTATACTTGGGAAGTGAAAACTGGGAGAATTGCAGAATTACTCCTTGAAAAACAAGCAGAAGAAATAGACCGAATGGAAAAAGAAATTGAATTTGAAGGAACCCACGAATTTTTCAGTGCGGGAAAAGACCTTGCAGAATATCCTTTTGAAATAGCGGCAGAATACCACTTTAAATGCCCAGAAACAGGAAAATCTCTTGAATTAATAGATAATAAAAAAAGAGTAAAAAACCTCAGAAAAAGAATAGAATTAATGAAAGAAGAAGTAAACGAACTCCAAAAAATTACATAAACACAAATTTTAGGACACATGCTCCAACGATTGTTCAAACTATAAAAAAGACCAATACTTAAAATAAAGCACTAAAAAAGCTTTTTTTTACAAATGAAGGCTCTAACAAAGGAAAAAAAGATAATTTAAGGTAATAAAGGGGTTTTAAAAAAAATGGGCAGTTATTTAAAGGTTTTGTAATAAAATTATTTCTATTAAAAGCGGGGTAGGGCAGCCAGGAGTGCCCGTCGGGCTCATAACCCGAAGGTCGAAGGTTCAAATCCTTTCCCCGCTATTATCTACCCTTAAAAACCAAATAAACATCAAGAACGCGCCAATTTAAGCCAACCCACTTTTTTTAACAACAAAATAATAACCAAGCTAAAACCACTCAAATTCAAAATTGATTTACGAAACAAACATTAAAAATAACTCAAAAAAACAATAAACAAAATTAGGATAACAAAACCCCAATAAAACCAACCCACTTTTAAATGAAAAATAATAAAAGTCGTTAAAATACACTCCCTTTTTAACTAACCTTGATAAAAAACCAAATTACTTTTGGAGACACCACTTAAAAAAACTCACTTTTAACTGTAAATTTAAGTAAAATTACACAAAAAACTAAATAAATAACATAAATTTCGTCAATCAACTAAATCTTACAAGTAATTACTATAATAAACACACATTACAATAAACACAACTAGTCATGAGGATAAAAACAGTAATTATTTAAAGACAAGGGAAGTAATTACTAGTATGTTCTTAGTTGATTTTTTAAAAAAAATATTTAAAAAAGAAGAAAAATCAACAGAATTGATTGAAGCTAATTCTATATATGAAAATAAAACAGAAATTGAAGAAATTCATAGTGTTTGGGATTATTTAAAATTTCAAGAAAATACACAAGCATTTCATATAATCAGCGTAATAGGTTTTGAAGAATGGGTTTCAATGGAGGAAATACTTCGAAGAATAAAAGAACTTTTTGGAATGGATTACAAAAATATGCGAAGTCTTTACCCTTATATCAAAACACTTGTAGATTGTGGGATTATTGAAACAAGTAATGTTGGCGGGAAAAAAAGATGGAGAAAAAAAGACATTTTAATTAAAATAAAAACTAAAAAACAAGAAGAAAAAGAGAAAAAGCAAGAAAAAGCAAGAGTAAATTAAACAAAAAATTATTGTTTAAGCAGCTGATAAGCTTCATAGAATTTTTTTAACCCTTGATCTTTACCGTAAACATCTTTAAACCAAGGAGAAGATACAATCCGATCAGCTTCAACAAAAGCTATTTTTGCTACATCATCAGGTATTTTTTCACCAGAATTTGATTTTTTCAAAATATCGTCAAAATCGATTTTTGGTAAGTTGTCTGCCCCTTCATGAAAAATACGTTTAATTTGAGTATTTATTGCATCAATAACTTGTGCATCTTCAAGGTTTTTTTCATCCATATAAAAAACAGCTTTCCAATCACCTTTGGTTCGCCAGTAATGAGAAGGGTTTTTTCCTGTTTTAAAAAAAGTATCAAGCATAGCAAAAGATTTTGGTGGAATTATAACACAATTTTTACCTGGCCTTAAATAAGGAATATCTGATAATATGCCTTTTCTAAAATATCTATAAGTTTTACCGGTAGATTTGGTAACATTTTGGGTGTAACCGTAAAGTGCTCTAAAAAGTTTTTGATACATATATGAGGAATGTTTGGTTTTTTCTGGTACAATGAATTTGTATTGAATAAAATAACCTTTTAACAAAACATACCCCCCTTAGTTCCGGTAATACCCTTATACTACTATATACGTTTATCTTATGTATAATTTATAAACATAAGCATTATTTAGAGGAAGATTTGTTTTTTTAAAAAAAATCAGAATTTTATCTTAATCCGGATCTTCTTTTTTGTGGTTGTGAAGCTACTTTTTCAACAGCTTGTTCAGGTCTTGAAGTATTGCCTATAATAACAATATCTTTAGCTGATCTGACTCTGTTGTAAGGTATGCTTTTTTCAGTAATTATCCTTTTAGCTTCTTGTTTGTTCTTTGCTTTAAGAGCCTCTGTTGTTATTGTTTCAATTCTTCCTTTTTCAAGGTTTATTACTAGGTCAAAGACCTTTCCTTTGTATTCTGCATCGGTTGTATAAATGTCCATGCCGAACAATTTTGATAGCCTTGTTGTCATATTCCTTCCTCCATAAATAAATGTTATATTTATCAAAATAATAAAGAGCTCTAACTATTTAAACCTTGTGTTACTAAAACTGCTCAAATAACCCCATACTGGCAAATATTAAGCAGTATACATAATTTTATTTGTGTTTTTTTGGTTTGTTTTATTATCCTTCAGCCACTACATAAATAAATTAGGGTTGTTTTGTGAAAATTCTAAAAATTTATTAGTGGAAGTGTGGGGGTAGGGGTTATAATTTATCAAATGGGCTCTCTACTTTTTTTAATTGCTCTGTAGATACATGGGTGTAGATTTGAGTTGTATTAAGACTTGCATGTCCTAATAATTCTTGTATGTTACGGATATTAACCCCCGCTTCAAGCAAATGTGTTGCAAAACTATGTCTTAGGGTGTGCGGGGTGACAATTTTTGTTATTCCTGCTTTTTTTGTGGCCTTTCTAACCATCCTTTGAATCGAATCACTTGATAATTTTTTCCCATTTTTTTTGCTGAATAACCAAGGGCTTTTGACTTTCTTTCGGTCTACATAATTTTTTGCGAGTTTGCACCAATTTTTTGAAAGAATTATTATCCTGTCTTTATCTCCTTTTCCAGATTTTACTTTCCCTATTTTTTCTTTAAAATTAATCTCTTCTAATTTCATGTTAGCTGCTTCACTTACCCTAACTCCTGAAGAATAAATGAACTGAAGCAAAAGTCTATTCCTTCCTTTTTTTGTTGCTTTCAATAATTCTTTCATTTCATCTTTAGTGAGCACAGTTGGTAAATGTTTGTTTTTCTTCGGGGTTTTTATTTCATCAATAATTTTCAATTTAAGTATGGTATGAAAAAAAAATTTCAATGAAGCATGAATTAAAGCAAGAGTAGCATTTGATGCTCCGTTCCCTTTTTTTTCTGCAAGGTATCCCACAACATCTTCCCTGTTGATTTGTATGGGTTCTTTTTTAAGGTAATTGAGAAGTTCTTGGAGGTAGAGGCAATACATTTTGATTGTTTTTTGGCTGTAGCCTGAGATAATAAGCTCTTGTTTGAATCTTTTAATGTGTGGATTGATTTCCTGTTCTTTTTGGTTATCCTGCATATAACATCTAATGGGGCGGGGGTTTATAATAATTTATTCTGGTTTGTTGGTTGTTTTTTCGGTTTTTTTTACAAATATTTAAAGCAAGTCTTAGATATAATAATCTTGTATGTCTTTAAGTTCACTCGATTGTGAAAAAACAACTGTTTTTGAATGTGTAAAGGCGGTTTTTGATTTTTCTAAACCAAATATTGAAATTAAAGATAATTCAAGATTTTTGTTTTTGGTGAGGGATACAAGTATGGATGGTATGGTTTATCTTGCTCTAAAAAATCATGGGTTGCTACCCGAACTAACAGTTTCCTTAAAACAAGGGTATGACGCCAATATTGAATCTGACAGAGTTTTGGCTAATGTACTTAAACAATTAAAAAAAACTCCTGTAGAAAAAACTCTGATAAAGGATGCTCCTCTGAAATTTTTTTCTGATTATGTTCCTGGAACAAGGTATTCTTGCGATTTGGATTTTGTAATTGCAGAACAAGATCTTTTTTTTGCGGATGCAGTTCTTGCTCAGCAAGGGTTTCTTTCTTGTGGGGTCGAATTTCAGAATGAATTATTCGAAATCAACAACAAAAAAATGAATTATTCTAATTTTACTGCATTTACTTTTGAAATTAATCATAATCTGCCAGCATATCTTACTTATCTTAATGAAATAAAAAAAGCGATTAAAAATGTTAAATTCTTTCAATTAGCCAATAAAAAAGATTTTTTTATTATAAATGGGCTCAGGGCAAAATTTAGCGATCCTTTTATGCTTATTAAGCAATTAAAAATTGCAAAAAGAAAAAAGCGCAGGGCATTAAAAGAAAAAAATCCTGCTAGGTTAGATTTCCCTGAACTTTCAGTGTACAATCAGGCGATTAACAGAGTAAATAAAATTATTGAACATCACTCTAAGGTAAAAAGTTTCAATTATACTCACCTTAGTGCAGGGTACGTGGACATGCATTTTAAACTTTTTAATTCCCCTGCTCCGTTTAACCTTAATTTTAATGAACTGCCTAGAATTAAATTAGGTGAGAACTTGTTTGCTGTGAAAAATGAGGCAGGAATAATCATGGATGCCTGTCATTTTACTTCAAATTTAAAAAAATACGATCAAAGAAACGAATTTCATGGATTTCTTAAGTATATTTCTGATTTAAAATTCCGTTCACGCAAAAAAATTGACTGGGATTTGGTAACAACGCTTGCTGAAAAGGCATTAGCTTGCCCGCAAACCTGGTTTTATCTTACTCTTGCAAACAAGTTTTTAGGCTGTAAGGTGCCCCAAAAAACAATAGAGACATTGGAATCAAATAGCTCTAAATTTCAATTAGCACTTCTTTCAAGAATAAATCCTATGAAACTACTTTTCAACGAACCTGATTTTTTTGTAAAACTTTATTCTTTTATTTTTTTAAAAAGAAATTTCATCGCGTATTTTTTTAATAAAAACAGATGAATCAAATTTTTTTGCCTGTTTTATACACTCCTTTTTGAACGATTCAGGTGCTTTACTTATTTCCTTTATTGCTAACTCAATTTTTTCGCCATTAATTTTATCAATTAATTTTCCGGTTATTCCGTCAGTAACTGTTTCTAAATACCCTCCTTCACTAGGTGCAATTACTGGTTTGCCTGAAGCCATTGCCTCAACAGCAGTCATGCCAAAATCTTCTTCTTTTGCTGTTGTAATGAATCCTTTGCATTCTGAATAGATTTCCCGGAGCATAGGTTCCGAAACCCAGTTTAGAATTTCAACATTGTTTGGTTGGTTCTCAACGATTTTTTTCACATATTTTTGGAAATGCGCGGATTTTTCATAAGCTCCAATAATAATCAATTTTTCTTCAGGGAGTTTTCTAAATGCATCAAGCTGTAATTCAATCCTTTTATGGTCAATTAAACGATTAACTGAAAGCCAATACCCTTTGTTTTGTTTATACAAAAATTTTTCTGTATCAATTGGAGGGTAAACAACAGTTGCTTTTCGGTTCAAATATTTTTCAACTCTTTTTTGGGTGTTTTTGGAATTACAAAGAATTTTTTGTACGTTTGCAACATGTTTTTTATTCAACTTGCGATTATAACTAGCCCAAAAATCAAAAACAGGCCGCAGTAATGGATTTACACTTGTTTTTCTTGTGTACTCATTCAGGTCATAAAGTTCCCTTATTGGGGAGTGCACATACCATAAATTTGGCTTGTTTTTCATTGCCCCGGAAACCGCCCAATCGCCGGCTATTATAAAATTGTCATATTTTTTAGTCAAATTTAGTTTTGAAAAACGGTATGATGATAACTGTTGTCTAAAAGGCGCATTTTTTGGAATCCATCCGATTTCATTAATTTTTTTTCGGAATCCCATTTTTGAAATCATTTCAGAATTAGATACAGTGGAATAAATGTCTGCTGGCAATCTTTCGCCAAGGGTTAAAACAACCTTTTCAGCGCCACCAATATTATCCATATAATTGTGGAACACCGCAATTTTGTTGTCTTGGTTTTGCGGCATACATAATCGTATCTGATTCTGGTTTATAATGCTTCATGCTGGCCGCCTTATCAATAAGCTTTTTTACTGGAATTCAACTATCACTGCTTATAAACTTTAACTTCCATATTTCAGTAAATGCTATCAAAGAAAAAGAAAGAAGGAAAGCCGTTGCCGGACACCCAGGACATGAAAATCTGGAGAGAAGAATTTGATGCAATGGATATTACCGAGCACAACAATAAACTCAAATCTCTTGGTTTGGATGATGAGGATATTGAGGAATTTGATGCTGTTTTAGAGACCCACAAAAAAGGGGAAAATGTGAAACTTGAGGATCTTGATGAGGATTTTGCTCCTGCTCCTGAAGAAGAACCAAAAAAGAAAAAGTAACTCTTGTTATTATTTTTTTTAGTTAATGTAAAATCATTTTGAAATTGTTGCGAAATGGAATAGTTTTTTTGCCTGCCAATAGAGGCTTAATGCAGATATCCCAGAAATCCACCCTACCAAGTAGAATGGATAAGCAAGAAATTCCTGGCCATTTAAGTGTAAGGTTATTCCTTGCATCATGCTCCACATGAATAAAGATGCCAGAATTACTCCTATAGTAAAAAAGAATACTGATTTGCCGAACATTTCCTTTACTTGGCTTTCCATGTTTAAATTTTAGGTAAGGTAGTATATAAGCTTTTTATCAAGTTCCTGTCTTTTGAATATTGTGAAGGCAGTACTTTTTGATTTGGATAATACGCTTATTGATTTCATGAGAATGAAGAAAATAAGTTGCGAGGCTGCAATAAGTGCTATGATTGATGGCGGTCTTGATATGGGCAAACAAGAAGCTTATGATCTTCTTTTTGAACTCTACGGAATACATGGGATTGAATATCAGGAAATTTTTCAGAAATTTTTGGAAAAAACAATGGGAAAAATAGATTATCGGGTACTGTCAAAAGGGATTGCGGCTTATCGAAAAATGCAAATAGGTTACTTAGAGCCATATCCTCATGTAAGGGCAACTTTACTAATGCTTAAAGAAAAAGGAATCATGCTGGGTATTGTAAGTGATGCTCCAAGAATGCGTGCCTGGCTTAGGCTTGCTGAAATGGGTTTAACTGATTTTTTTGACGTTGTTGTAACACTTGATGATACTGGGCAGACAAAGCCAAGCGAACTGCCTTTCAAGGCAGCAGTAACAGCGCTTGGAGTTGAACCAAAGGATATTCTTTTTGTTGGCGATAATCCTGAAAGAGACATTAAAGGTGCTCAAAAAGTCGGCATGCGTACAGGGCTTGCAAAATATGGTCAATTATTTCCAGATAATGGAGTTAAAGCTGATTTTGAATTAAAAGATATTACCGATCTTGTTGCAATAGTTGGTGATTTTCATAAAAATAAATGAGCTAAATTCAGTTCTTGTAAAAAACATTGCTAATTTTTTTACGGAGCAGGGAAAAACAAAAGTTGTTTTAGGTTTGAGTGGCGGCATTGATTCTGCACTTGTACTTTCTCTGCTAACAGAGGCTATTGGAAAGAGTAATGTTACTGCAATTTTCATGCCCAACAAAGCAATAACTTCAGATAAAAGTGGGTTCGATGCAAAAAAACTTGCTGTTTTATTAGCTGTTAAATTTTTTGTTGTTGAAATAGATGGCATTCTTGCTTCCTTTTCCAAGCTACCTTGGATACCGAGCGATATTGCAAAAGCAAATCTTAATGCAAGAACAAGAGCACTAGTGTTGTATAATTATGCCAATTCTACTGAGTGTTTGGTTGCAGGAACAGGAAATAAATCTGAATTTTATATGGGTTATTTTACCAAGTACGGTGATGCTGCTGCAGATTTTTTTCCAATTGGGAATCTATTGAAAACTCAGGTTAGAGCACTTTCTGAATATAGAGGAATTCCACATGAATTTTTGGAAAAAGCACCAAGTGCAGAGTTATGGAAAGGGCAAGAAGATGAAAAAGAAATGGGGTTAACTTATGCTGAGTTGGACGAACTACTTCCATTGATACTTGAAGGAAAAAAAATTCCTGCAGGAAAGGAAAAAATCGGTGAGAAAATAAAAAAACAAATTAAAGAAACGGAGCACAAAAGACAGAACCCTAAAATAATTCCTTTATCTTCTACATAATCGGTGTTTGGTTGGTTAAATTTCTTTCAATTCTATGTTTGATTCTTATTTTATTTTTCAGTGGTTGCTTTTCAAAGCCCACTGGTACACTTGCGCAATGCGAGGTTCTTGCAACGGAGCAGAGAGATTTATGTTATTTTGATTCTGGTGTGCAGGAGAATAAGCTTAGTTATTGCACGCAGATTTCTGGTGATGTTCTCAGGAATAATTGTATTAATTCAGTTTCCTGAGATTAGGGGTTGGGAAAACTAACAAGTTTTGAAGCTTATTAGTTTTCCCTGTTTAAGCTCATCTTTTGTAATGCCGCGCAGGGTTACGCCGACAGTCATTCCTTTTCTGGCATAGCTTCCGTATTTTGATTCTATTCCAAGGATTTGGAGTTTTCTGCCATCATAGTAAGCTTTCATATTTTCGCCTATAAGGCCTTCAGTTACTTGTAGTAATGCAAATACTTCTTCTTGTGCGTAAAAAGTGCATGTTTTTTTTATTTCTGCTTTTCCTTCAACAAATTGCATTTTACTGAATGTTTCCTTTAACCTGCTTTCAGGTGTTGAAATTGTTATGTGTGGCGATTTTATTTCGCTCATCTTTCGTTCTCCAAATGTTAATGAAATAAGGCTCATAGTTTATCCCTCAAAAGTTCAATAACTAAAAAGCGATACGTATTAATACCTTAAACGGTTAAACAATCCGAACCAGTTTACGCATTAAACTTAGATTTTCTTACTTTCTGTTTTTTTTGCTGCTTCTTTTTCAATTGCAGCCAAACAAAGAGTGAGTGCTTTTTCGGCGTTCCATTCAATGAACGTTGCGTTAAGTACTGTGCTGGCAACAACTGCTTTTACTTTTGCTTCAATTTGTTCTCTGTTGCCTTGAATTTTTGCTTCTTTAAAGTGTATGTCTAGTGTAAGTTCTCCTGGGATTCGTGTGTTAATTTTATCGTAAGTTTTTATTGCTTTTTGGGTTATTGCATCTTTATCCACGTGGTGGGTTTTTGGGATGTTAGAGATTTGAATTTTCCTTTCCATTTAAATTCCTCTGAATATATTTGGTTTTTGTTGTTTATCTATGTTCGTTTCACTAAAACTAAAAGTTTATTAGAAAATTTAATATTGTGTTAGTATTGAATTTATTCAATTTTTTTTATTGAGATTACTGCTGCAGGGCAGACTTCTACTGCCTGATTTGCAAGTTCATCGCTTTCAATTTCCAATTCCCATATTCCAGGGGAAACTTCTTTTCCACCAATAAGATCTGCTTTGCCATCATCAGCATTTATTGCAAAATGTTCCGAGTCAACTGCTGCGCAAGGTCCTGCTGCAACGCAGTTGTTCCTATCATAAATAATTTTGAATTTTGCCAAAATATCACCTATTAGTAAAGTGGTTTGTGAATTTATTTGTTGTGGCGTGTTAATTATGTGCCTGTTATTTAGAGTTCTTTCTGACCCCATTTATCTAATTCAGAAATAATTTTTTTCAGTCCTTGGGCTTTTGGCAGTGCAAGGTATTCAATTTTTGGTTTTGTTCCAAGAACCAGGTTTTTTTGAATAAGTCCTGATTTCTCCAGTTCTTTTAGTCTTGTTGAAAGTATACGGGGTGTTATTCCGGTATTAGTATTCATAATGGAATTAAATCCCAATCCTTGCTGGCCGTTGATTAACGTTCTTAGAATTGACAAATTGTGCTTTTTTGCAACGAATTCTGCGGTTTTTTGCCAATCTACCATAATACATCAACTATACATTTGCTAGTTAATATACAATTTATACCTATCTTTATATAAATGAGAAGGGGGTAAGATATTAAGTAGTAATTCGTGCGACAAAAATGGGTTTCACCTCAAGAGGTGGGGGAGTATATTATGAACTGGAGGAATTTCGTCAAGGATGCAGGGCAGCAAGTTTCCGTGTCCAAGATTAAGGCTTCAAGGGTTGGTTATGCCTATCGTAAATCAAACAGAAGCCAGTCCTCCACTCTCCTTCAAATTATCCAAGCTTAATTGCTTATTATTTTAACTTTGTTTTAAACGTTTTTTGGCACTATTTTTTCTATGGCTCCAATTCCTTTTCTTGAACCAATTCTTACTGCATTTCTTTTAGTTTTAGTTGTTTTTTTTGCATTAAAACTCGGAAAAAAACTAATTGTGCTTGCAATCAACAGTTTCCTTGGTCTTGTTGTGCTTGTTTTACTTAATTTTTTTCCATTTGTTCAGGTTGACATTAACATATGGAGCATTCTGATTGCAGGCCTTGGTGGAATTCCAGGGATTTTGATTATAATTATTTTAAGCACTCTTGGCTGGGCGTTTTAATATCTATATAAACGATTACGACGATTGTTTGAATTTCTTGTTTTATTTTCCTTTGTTGTTTGGAAAACTAATTGCTAAATATTTTATTCAAGAATGAGCTTCACTTACTCGGTGACAAAACTGTTATCAACAAAAATGTAAACAAAAAAAGGAGAGGGTGAAGCTTAACCCGCTTTCAGGGTACGTCGCATGTGTTTTGCACCCTTCTCCTTTACACTTATCCTTATTTTTTTGAAATAAAATTAGTTTTTTTTAATTTTTTTTAAGATTTTAATTCATGCCTTTTCAAGCACTTCTAATCCAGGGAGTGGTTTTCCCGAAAGGAATTGCAACAACGCTTTTCCTGCAAGTGATACATGGCTGAAGTCAGCAGGCACCAAACCAAATGATGTTAGTGCCCTTTCTGTATCTCCTCCGCCGATTATTGAATAACAACGATGGAATGCGATTGCTTCAAGAACTTTTTTTGTTCCAATTGCAAAAGATTTCTTTTCATAGACTCCCATCGGTCCGTTGAAAACAACAACTTTGGCTGTCCGAATTATTGTTTTGAATTCTTCTGTTGTGTCTTTTCCGATATCCATGGGGGATAAATCGCTTGGTAAATCTTTAATTGGAATTTCTACTCTCTTGCCCCCTTGCTCAGCAGCAAGATCAATAGGCAAAATTATTTTTTCTTTATTTTTTTCAATTATTTCTTTTGCATCACCCAAAAGTTCGCTAAAACCTTGTTCTTCAAAGAATTTTTCCTTGTTTCCAAAATCAGTACCGTTTGCTTTCAGCAAAAGTTCACCAAAAAGACCGCCAATACATGCTTTATTGCACATTCCTGAATCAAGAATCCCTTTAAGTAATTTAACCGAATCTTTGAGCTTAGCTCCGCCAAGAACAACAACCCTTTCTCCGTTTTCAGTATTTTCTAGGTTGCCGAGCGCGTCAAGCTCCCTTTGTAAAGTAGGTCCAACAACGCAAGGCATGTATTTTTTGAAACCAACAACAGATGCATGTCCCCTATGACAAACACTTAATGCATCTTGCACAAATAAATCACCCAAAGGCCCTAGTTTTTTGATGAATGAATCATTTGCGTGTTCTTCAGGAGTTTTCTTTTCCTCCTCCTCTTTCTGGAATCTTGTGTTGTCAAGCACAACAACTTCGCCATCCTTCATTTCTTTTATTGCAGAAACATAATCATTTTCCCACGAAACAAAATGCACCGGCTTATCAATAAATTTTCTAATGTGATCGGCGTGTCTTTTTAAAGAAATAAAACCGTCTTCTCCTGCCCTTCCCTGATGTGATAAAACAACAACCTTTGCACCCTCTTCGCTTAAAGCATAAATTGTTTTGGAGTGCTCCCTTAACCTTGATGAAATTACAACTCTTCCTTCAACAACGGAGCTGTTAAGATCAAGCCTTACAAAAACAGTTTTTCCTTTCAAATCGTAATCAAAAACACTTTTGTATTTCATTGAATCACCCACCAAGTGTTAATTCTACATTTATTGTACTTGTTAGGTATTTTATTGCTTTTGTCGGAGTCTCAAACAAAGCTTTTTTATTCATTTAATTGCTAATGTCTACATGTCTACAATTGATTTGAATGAAATAAGCGGATTGCCGCTTAAATTGAAAAATGGAAAGCTTGTTTTTGGTGCAGGAATGAAAAAAGTTGTTCCTGAAGGAAGAATTCACGTAAGAATGAAAGCGGTTCTCAAAAATCCAACTGCAAAGGCGCCAAAAGAATTTTATGATATGTACCGAGACATTGCTTTAGAAAAAGACAGAAAAACCATTCTACATAATAAGTTGAGGTTTGATATTACCGTTCTCCCTGGTTTCAAGGTTGGAGATGAATACAACAAAACCTTTGGACATTACCATCCAAAGGTTCCCGGAACAAATACTTGGTATCCTGAGGTTTATGAGGTGCTGCACGGCAGGGCGCTTTATTTGCTTACAAACCATAATGAGTTCCTTGTTTATGATGCAAGACCTGGCGATAAATGTTTAATGCTTCCTGGGTTTGCGCACGTAACTGTAAACCCAGGTAAAGAGCCCTTGGTTATGGCTAATTGGGTTTACCCTGGCTTTAATTCAAACTACGGGCCTATTGAGAAGCTAAGGGGAGTTCAATGGTATTATACGGAGCAGGGATTTGTGAAAAACAAGAAATGGAATCAGGCTCCTTCAATTCAATTGCTTTCTGCAAAAGAATTCCCTGAATTTGGTTTTTTGAATGAACCAATGTATAAAACTGCAATGAAAAATCCGAAAAAATTTGATTTCCTTTCAACGCCTCAACGGTATGCAAAAGAATTCAAAAAATATTTGATTTAATTTTTTTTTAAAATCTTGGGCGGAAATAGCATGTGCTATTTCCTTTTTGCCACTTCTTTCACCAAATCAACTGTTCTTTGAGAGTAACCCATTTCGTTGTCGTACCAGGTTACAATTTGCACCAGGTTTCCCCCAACTACTTTGGTTAATTCGGCATCAAAAACGCTTGAATGTTTATTTCCAATAATGTCTGATGACACAATCGGGTCCTCGGTGTACTGAAGTATTCCTTTCAGCTTGCCTTCTGCTGCTTTTTTCATTGCTTTATTTATTTCTTCTATGGTTGTATTTTTTTCTGTTTCAATTGTAAGCTCAACAAGCGAACCATCTGCAACAGGAACCCTTATTGCTTTTCCTTCAATTTTTCCTTTAAGTGCAGGAATTACTTTTGCAACTGCTTTTGTTGCACCTGTGCTTGTTGGCACAATATTCATTGCAGCAGCTCTTGCTCTTCTTGGATCTTTATGAGTTCCGTCAACAATGTTCTGGTCTGCAGTATAAGCATGTATTGTTGTCATGAATCCTCTTTTGATTCCAAAATTTTCATAGAGGACTTGAACTGCAGGCATAAGACAATTAGTTGTGCATGACGCATTGTCAATGACACTTTTTGAACCAGCAAGTTTATCTGTATTAACTCCGCATACAAAACTTTCTATTTCTCCTTTTCCTGGTGCTGAGATAATTACTTTTTTTGCTCCTGCTTTTATGTGCCCTTCAGCTTCTTCCATTGTTCTGAATACGCCTGTGCTTTCAATTACAATTTCAACACCAAGTTTTTTCCAGGGTAATTGCTCAGGTTTTACTCTTTGTGAAATTATTTTCACTTTTTTTCCGTCAATAATAAGGTGTTCAGCATCATGTGTTACAGTTCCTTTGTAAGTTCCGTGTACAGAATCATATTTGAATAAATGTTCTGCGCTTTCAACTCCTTGAGGGTGATTAATAATCCATTCGATTTCCTTTTCCTCGATTCCACATCTGAGGACAAGTCTCCCTATTCTTCCAAATCCGTTAATTGCAACTTTCAAACTAAAGACCTCCTAAAAGTGACTGAATTTAGTAGGGATTAAGAAAATTTAAACTTATAGTTTCAAAAGCCAAATTTATACTTTAATTGCTTTTTTGCCGCCAAATAGGCTTTTTGTATAATATTCAACAAACAATAATGCCATAATATCAAGGAATACAAATATTAATGCAACATTGAAATCAAACATTCTGGCTACCTGGAACGGAGCAAGCAGATAGATTACGGCTATGCCTATTCTGATTGCCTGTTCTCTGCGCTTTTGCGTGCTTCCTTTAGATTTCTTTTTGAAGAACATTTTGCTCTTTGAATAGGCAATCAATGCGCTCAGGATTGCAATGAAGAGCAGGTATATGAACAACACAGGTGTATTGATTATCTGGCCGAAAATAAGTTCCGCAAAGTCGCTTAGCAATACCGCTGTTCCAATTGATTCTGTGGCAACGAAATCAACCCTGAGTACAGTAATCTGATTTCTGATTACTTTTATTTCATGTTTTCCTCTCTGCAAAGCATCCACTTTAATTGGCTCTTCACTTGAAAGATCAAATTGCTCTGTTTTTCCGTCAGGGTATGACAATTCAAGTGTTCCGCTTACAAGTTTGTTATTTTCTGTGTTCACAACAACAAGGTTCTGTTCGCTTCCAATAGGCACAATTGATTCAAGTCCGGGAATAATTAATTTAGCGACACCGAATTTCCCGTTAAATGGAATAAAGTCCCCTTTCTCAATTTCAACATTATAAGTTCCCGCCTGCCCGAGGGCAAATTCCACCAACCCTTCAGAATCTGTTACTTTAGTAATAATTTGCCCTGAAGGCAATGTTATTGTAACTGTTGCATCATCAACAACTCTGAAATTGCCGTCCCTTACCCTTACCTGTCTATTATCTGCGGGGAAATCGGTTTTGTTATAATTGAGTTCAACCTCAAAGAAATTTGGTCCTACTATAATATCTTGAATATAAATATTGTTGATTTCTACAAGTTCTGGAACCTCATTGCTTTCATCAATAACAACTTTTGCTGTTGTTGTCCCTTCATAACTTTCCATGTATGGTGCTTCAAAGAAAACTTTTTGGCTTTCATTTGAATTCAATCCTGGGACTATTTCAGAGTCCACTAATTCGTTGTTAAGGTAAAAATTAATTGTAAAATTAGGTGCGTTTGCAACCCCGCTGTTCTTTACTGTTACATCTGCTTTTACAGGGGTTTGTGAAATACTGTAAAATGGGATATTTTTGTTCAGGAAAAAGAGTTCCGGCAAAAGCACACAGTCCTCATCCACTAAGCCATCATTATCATTGTCTGTGTTGTCTCCGCAAAGCTCCTGGCATGAAAGTTCCTCTGCCTGTGTTAACGAGTACCATCCGTCTAAAAGGTAAACAGCTTGCATTCCTTTTTCTCCTATTCCTTCAACTCTTTGGGGTGCTATATCAAACTCGCCATCAAAGCTTCCGAGGCTAGCAACATATTCATCTCCTATAAGAGTCATTTCAACCTGTTTTTGGTTTCCGCCATTAACTGAGTATTTAAATGTTACTGTGTCGGGTATGTCAGCATCTTTTTGGGCGCTGACTGTAAGTGCAATTGATTTTTCCGATGCCGATAAAACATCGGTAAGTTTTGCATTTTTAAAATATTTAGGTTTTGGGGTTTTTGGATTTGGCGGTGGAAGAATAATTTCCTGATTGAACTGGTTAAGCGTACTAATGTTTGAAACACTTCCGTCAGAATCAAAGTAATTAAACCATTCATAATCATTTATCAAAGGAACATTTCCGAGGCTTTGCCCTTCGGTTACATTATTGTAAGTTGCCTGATTTATCGTGTCGCCAATCTGATAGAACACGTCAACTCTCTGAATGCTTGCGTCATCATCGAATACAAATCCTGCTTTGAGGTTTCCATTATCTGATTTTTTCACTGTTAAAAGTGAAAAACCCGAAAGTGAAGCAAAGCTTATTTCATCCCCGGGCAATTCAGGTTCTTTTCCTGATGCCTGAATAACTTCTCCTATCTGGCACGAATTTGATGAAGGTAACACAAATACAAAAGCTTTCTTTGTCCATTTTTTGTGAGTTTTGCCTTCAGGATTTGTCGCCAGAGCAATTGCGGTAATTGAAACTTTTTTGTTAAACGGTCCGAAAGTCGCATGGTATTTTGAACCGTCAAAAATAACGTTTTCATATGGTATTAGCGTGCCAGTGGTTCCTTCATGTGTAACACTATAAGTTACACTAACTTCATCAATTGCTTTTCCCGGTTCAGGGGTAATCAGCATATCGGCATAGTATGCGCTTTTTCCTTCAACAACTCTTGGAATAAGTTCTACTTTTTTGATTAAATTGACCATGTCTGTTGAGACCGGTTGTCCAATAGGGTCGGTTCCAAGTTGCACAATTAAAAAAGAACCAAGCCCTATTGTCTGGCCGTCAACATCAGTGAAATTATATGCAATTGTAGAGCTTGAAGTAAAAGGAACACTAAATATTTCCCCTTCGGCAACATCTATATAAGCATATTGTGCCGTTTTTTCCGGTCCGGTAACAAACAAATCCACTCTGCTTATAGTGCCGTCGTCATCAAGCACTTTTGTTGCTATTAGCAAATTGCCAATTTTTTCAATGAGTATATACGATGCGTCAGCATTCACTACTGGAAAAACCAACACGAAAAGCGCGAACAGAATAAATAATTTATTTGTCTGCAAATAACCCCCACCAAACAAATGAAATGTTGTTTATTCTTTCATAATGCAGTATTTTCAAAAATGTCGGGTCAAGTACCCAGTCAATAGTCCTGTCATTGACTTGGTTTATAGCCTCGCTGAAACTTGAGTTAACCACATCAACATCCTTTGTAACATTTGTACTTCCTTCCTTCAAATAAGTTATGGTATAAGTTGTAGGGTCAAATGCATTCCCTGTTGCGCCTTCTTTTATTACAAAGTAATACTCTTGATCAAAATATCCATATGGGCTTTGTGGTGCGTTTGTGAATGTTGCCCCTGAAACATTGAAACTATACGATGCATTGAATGATTTTGCAATCCATGCTCCTGTCAATATAGGTTCTTTGCTTAGGAAAACAGGGTAAGTGTAAAAGTCAAGATCATCCGTTAAAACCCAGTGAGGCCAAACTACAAGATTGTTAATTTCGTTTGTTTCTGCAAGCTCATTAAGACTATCCACTTCAAAGTAAATTAGATATTGCCCTATATCAAGACCAGTTATGGTTAATTCAATGTCTTTTGTTTCATTTTCCGCAAGCGCGGAACCATCAATAGTAACAGTCTTTACAGGGATAATTTGAATTATTGGATTTGCATCGCTTCCTGATACCTGCACTTTGCTGGCTGTTGCAGTAACCTGGTAAGATCCGGCTTCGGCAGTAGCCATTCCCGAATTCAGCACTATTCCTTTTACAGGAATCCCGGCTGACCTGAATGAAGTTGACGGAATATCAGTTGATTCAAATAAAAGGTCAGGCACAAGGTTTTCAATATTAAGTGTTAGCAGATTATCTGCCTCATTAACTTCGTTTACTGCATTATCTGAATCGATTTTTACATAGAAATTTGTAAGCCCGCTAAAAAGTGCTTTTTCAGGTGCGGTTTCTCCGGAAAACCTGAATACTTCTCCAATAGGTGCAGTGTATACAAAGTGTAGTTTTACCTGCTCTCCGATTTGCAATGAATCAATTAATTCAAGTGTAACTCTGTCATTCACATTCAAAGTGTCTTTGAAGTAAGCAACAACAAACTCAAGGTCAACATTCTCAAATTCCGTTTCGAGTGTTATTGTGAAATCAACTTGTACAAGTTCGTCTCCGACATAAACAGGCTTGCCTATTTCAACACCAGTAATGTGCAGGTTAGGTAGCCCGCAGCCCTCATCCACATATCCATCAAAGTCATCATCAACCAGGTTGCCGCATGCCTCCGCTTTTCCGAATTTCATGCTGAATGTTTCCGTGTTATTTGTTTCATCAATTTCAATTATCTGGTTTGCGCTATCAACAGTTATCGTATAATTCTTTGTCTGGCCGGCGTTTGTCTGGCTGAAAGGAACTGTGAAAGCAAGTCCAATTGCATCATTTGAAGCAAGAGTTGAAACTGTCTTTGTTTCAGTATAACTGTCTCCATCAGTTACCCTTACCTGGAATGACCCGTTGGTTGACTCCCCCGTATTTTGTACGGTTACTGCAATATTTGCTTGTTTGGTGTATTCAACTTGGCTGTCTGTGGCATAAGCAAACACGCTGAGGTCCGCAGCTCCACAGGCTGCCGGTTCGTTACATGTTCCCCAGATTCCTGCCGAGCAGGTCTGAGTTCCGCACGTTCCGCATGACTGTGTCAAGCCTTCATCCACAAGGCCATCATTATCATTATCAATATTATCGCATGTTTCTGTTCCTGTTGTTGTGCCGCAGTCAGCCGGGCAGCTTGCTGATGTTTCTTCACCTTCACATATTAAGTTGCCGCATACAGGTCCTCCTCCGCCGGATCCGGATGTTATTGTAATTGTAACTGATGCGGCTGATGAATTATTATCCGCATTATCTGTCGCTTTCACATAGTAAGTGTGGTCTCCTGTTGTCTGTGGTGAGAATGTTGTGCCTGTGCTTGTTCCGTTATTTGTCCAATTTGTGCCATCAGAACTTACCCAGTAATTCTTTATGCCTGAATCCGCATCAGTGCCATTGTATGTAACTGTTATGCTTGTCTCTGATGTGCTTGCTCCGTTTGCAGGTGAAGAAATTGAAACTGCCGGGTCAGTTGCATCATAATATGTTGTGTCATTAACTGTTGCTGACTCATTTGCAAGGTCATCGCGTGCCTTCACGTATGCTGTTGCGTTGCCGTTTGCTCCGTTGAGGCATCCGTAACCTGATTGTGTAATATCAAACGAAGAATAGCTGCTTGCAAAGGTTACCCATGAGGTGAAATCAGAATCATTACAGCTGAATGCCATTTCTGCGGCGTCTGCACTTGCGGTTATGGTTAATGCAGGAGTTGAATCATTTGTGTAACCATCACTGTCATTGATTACAATTGATGAAAGTGCAGGCCCTTCATTATCCTCTCCAAGGCCATAGGTGGAGAAGTGATTCAGGTCAGCATATACCTTGTTGGTATCAAGGTCAACAATTGAAGGAATCTTACTCCATTCCTCTGTTGTTTCATTGTAATCATAAATGCTTACTTTGTTCAGATCTGCGCTTGTACAGTCAGGGTAACAATCCAAAGCCATTACATTAATGTCAAGTGTCAATCTTGGTTTTATGTCCGAGAAATTATATTGTCCCTGAGGCACCTGGAAGTTATATGCCTGCAATAGCCTTCCGTTGTTAAATGTAGGTGCGGTTGTATTTGCATCAACAACAACATTGTTATCTGCACCGAATGTATTTCCGGGGAAGCTTAAATTCAGGTCACCCCAACCGTTTCTTATGTTCTTTACAAGGCCTCTTCCGTCATTAGGTATTTTAAACGGACTTTCATAATCAATTTCACAGCT
>Ga0210019_1000755_pt1 | contig 38542 bp, 39 predicted proteins | sample CryGeyCG2114_020_2_FD_183969 | JGI IMG/M metagenome (GOLD analysis project Ga0210019, IMG submission 183969) | Groundwater microbial communities from aquifer - Crystal Geyser CG11_big_fil_rev_8/21/14_0.20 (SPAdes) (version 2) | ecosystem: Environmental > Aquatic > Deep subsurface > Groundwater ...
GACACCGAAAATGGATTGACATAATCTGGTATTTTTCAAAATACCTTTTTTATTTGGAAGCATAGGATTAAATCTTTATTGTTTATGCTTCCATTATCTCATATTTGGTTAATTAGGGACAGGTCTATTGAAAATTTGTTTATATTTTTCTTGGATTGGGCTGAAATCTCTTTTAGCTGTTTCGTTCATATGGCATTGTAAGTTAATTAGTTAAAATAAATTATATAACAAGCTATGTGCGACCTAAATAATTTGCCAAAAATCTTCTAATAGAATATAAGAGAGATTTTTGATTATTTCACATAATGTTCGTATATCTGAAGTCCCGCTCTAATTTTCGTTGTTAAAAATTAACGCTTTTAATTGTCGCGAATACTTTTAATACACGCTCTCCATCCAAATCCCACAAAAATTAGTGCAGGATTTGGGCGGAGTCCCGCTATTCCTTATTAAAATATAAATGAAGAGCGGGACATAGCCAGATACACGCTGTTATGCGAAAACATTTCATATAATAGTCCGCAATTTGTATATTATCCGGATTATTAATTTTAATTTAAAACTTCACTTCAATGTTCTCTTTTTCATTTTCGCCGGTTTCAAAAAATTCGTATTTTTTGAATTTTATCCAGCTTGCGACCATATTATTAGGGAATATTTCTGTTTTTGTATTAAAGTCACGCACCTGTCCATTATAAAATCTGCGCGATGCTTGAATCTTGTTTTCCGTATCAGACAGTTCGTCTTGTAATTTGGCAAAATTATCAGATGCTTTGAGATCCGGATAGTTTTCCACCACGGCAAACAGGGATTTTAATGTATCTGACAGCATATTTTCAGCTTTGCCTTTTTCTTCGATCCCTTTGGCGCTCATAGCGCTTGCTCTTGCCCGGGTTACTTTTTCAAAAAGTTCTCTTTCATGTGTGGCATAACCTTTGACAGTTTCCACTAAATTTGGGATAAGATCATATCTCCTTTTTAATTGCACATCAATATCAGACCATGCTTCATCTGCCCTGTTGCGCAGTTTAATCAAACCGTTATAGATGGCGATTAGCCATAAAATAGCTATGATAAGTATTCCAAGTATGACATATAACACAATTTCCATATGTTTATTTTTAGCTAATAAAATAAATTGTCGCGTTTAAATTTTCAGTAGATGTTTTTCAAAAAGATAGAGATTCTCCCTTATTTTGTGTAGATATATAGCTTTATTTATTATACATTTTTTCATTTTTCTAGTCAATAAGAAATAAAGAATTATGGACTTAATGTGTGATTTTAAGTTTCTACTATAGTTTTATCGCTTATTGTTAATAACTATTTTCGTATGTATTAATTTGTGATATAGTATATATACTTGATATAATAAAATTATGGAATTATCATTAAGCAAGAAAAGTTATTTGGGTGTTGATCTTGGAACTTCAGCCATTAAGATTGTTGAACTTCAAAACAAAAGCGGCAGGGCAATGCTTGTTACATATGGATATGTTGAGCAATCAACTGACATTGTAAGGGCTTCCTCGGATGAAATGGAAGAAAGAATCGTGGGTATTCTTAAAAGTATATGTAAAAAAAGCCGTGTTACTTCGAAAAAGGTTGTGGCGGCTTTGCCTAGTTTTTCTGTTTTTACTTCAATTATCAGCTTGCCGGCGATGAAGAAGAAAGATATCGGCCAGGCTATCGGGTGGGAGGCCAAAAAATTTGTCCCTCTTCCTATTGAGGACATGATTCTTGATTGGAAAATTATTAATCCGGCAGCGAAAAAGAATAACAAGCCAAAACAGCCTCAATCTGTCGTAAAGTTTAATTCCACGGTTTTGGATAATTATAATTCGCGGTACGGGTTTGATCAAAAATCAAGAAATGAAGACGTATCTAATTATATGGAAGAAAAACACGGATTTATATCCAGATTTTTTAGAAAAGACAAAAACCAAACAAGTGCTGACCGTGAAGAAGATAAGCACACTGGAAATTTGTCGGTCCTGTTAACTGCTGCTCCGAAAACCTTGGTTGAAAGATATTTACGCATATTTAAAAGAGCGGAGCTTGAGATTATTAGTTTGGAAACAGAAGCTTTTGCGCTTGAGCGTTCTCTCGCTGGCGGGGATACAGCTCCGATGATGATTATTGATATCGGCTCAATATCTTCTGATATTACAATTATTAATGGCGGTATACCAATTCTCAATCGTAGCATAGATGTCGGCGGAGTTACAATTACTAAATCGCTCATGTCCAGCCTAAACGTTGATATTACAAGGGCCGAACAGTTTAAGAGAGACATTGGTTTTTCTTCTTTGAGCGGAGAAAGCCTGCCGGCGATTATTAAAAATACTATAAATCCTATTATCAATGAAGTTAAATACAGCCTTGATATTTATTTATCGCAGGCTGACAAGAACAATATAGAGAAAATAGTTTTAACCGGCGGCAGTGCTTGGTTGCCGGAATTGCCAAAATATCTGTCAAAATTGTTGAATACCAGAGTCATTATCGGAGATCCATGGGACAGGATAATTTATCCAATGGATCTAAAGCCAATTTTGAATGAATTAGGGCCACGTTTTTCTATAGCTATTGGATTAGCGATGAGAGAATTATAAGCATCAGCCGGTGGGTAGTGATTTTGTTGATAAACGGCTTTATAAATAAATTTTTGTTTTTCATTTTATTAATTGACTGTCAATTGTTAATAGTTTTTCATATGTTTGACAATCTAGATGATAGAATTGAGGAAAAACACAGCATCAATTTTTTGCCAGATAGACCAAGAAGAAAAGAGCGCGGTGCAAAATCCGCTCGAGTTTTCTCTATGGAACGAGAAGCTGATTTTCATATTCCAGCAGAGAAGGAGAAAATAAAAATGTCTCATTTTAGCACCGAAGAGAGACATAAAAAGATTAAGCAACAGAAAAAATCCATATTTTTTTCGTTTTTCAAGAAGCTTGGCCGAGGAGATAAAAGTAAAAAATCCACTTCAATCACGACAATTAAATTGCCAGTTAATTTAGAGAAACGATTAGAAGTGAAATCAAACACGTTTGTAAAAAAATCGTTTAGCGTCAACGAAGGAAAGACGGACATTCATGGATTAGCCAAAGATCTTGATGCAGTAGCACGTCCTTTGCAAACGATTTCTTCTCCGCAGAGTGGCGAACAGCCGCAGTTGCAAGCGAAAGCCAGTCACACAAAAGATTCTTTTGCGCCGACAATGCATCTTGCATCAACCCTTGATCATCGTCAAGAAAAAAAAGAAGAATTAGATGTCAATCTATTACCGGAGATTAGATATTTGCCAACGACTGGAAGAGTTATTATTTTTTATGCTTTATCAGTTATTTTCGCTTTTATCGTGCTCATTGTTCCATATATATTTTTGAGTGATAAAAACCTCGCAAATATCAAAGAGGTTGATGATTTACAATTAAAAGGAGAAATGGTTGCAAGTAAAATTGTTCAAGTTGAAAACCAGATAGGGAATATAGTGCCTATTATAAAGAAAACGCAATATATTGAGACACTGCTTGACCGGCATATTTATTGGAGTAATTTTTTCCCGACTCTTGAACAGCATACTCTGCCAAGTATATATTTTACTGGAATATCCGTTGATGAGGATTTGAAGGTATTCCTTGAAGGCATGGCTTTTGATTTGAGGGCAGTTGCTGAACAATTATTGATTTTTAAAAATAGCAATGTTTACCACGATATTGAACTTAGCAACTTGCGCCTTGAAAGCAGAATTGATAATGATGGCGCAAAAGAAAATGGGATAGAGTTTAGTTTGACTTTTTTCGTGGACGAGTCTGTTATCAGGGATCCATCATCGGCTGAATGAATCATTAATTGTTTTGTTATAATTTAGACTGAATGATTAATATGGAGAAAAATAATAATCAAATACCTTTTTGCATAAAATTTTTTAAAACGGCCATTATATTAATCGTCGTCATTATATTAGCTATTGGATATTTTTTGTTAATCAGGCCTAGATTAATAAAATACCATAGCACTTCCGCATTAATAAGCCAAAGAAAAGAAGAGCTTGACGCTAAGATTAATAAATTGATTGTTCTTAAAAAAACAGCCGTAAATTATGAGAAGATAAGCTTAGCTGACAGGGAAAAGATAAATTATATTCTTCCTGACGAGCCGGATGATTCAAGTCTTTATATGAACATTGTTGGCGTAGCAAATTACCATGGTCTTAATTTAGACATAGATGGCATATTACTTAAGCGGGCTGAAGAAAAAACGCAAAAGAAAAAACCACTGGTAAATCAATCTAACCAGCCGGTTATAGATAAAGTGGCCAAAATTCCCCCGAAGGTGAATATTGAGCTTGAATTATCTGCTGTTAATTATATAGATTTAAAATTATTTTTTAAATATTTGGAAAGCAATGTGCGCATTTTTGACGTTAATTCTTTTGTCTATAATCCAGAGAACGGAGAGCTTTCTCTTTCAATCAGCAGTTATTTTTTGGATTGATTAGCTTGGCATAGGCGCATATTAAGAAATAAGAAATTATGAATTATACGATTGCGCTTAAACCAGGCACATTGATTTGCTTAAAAATATGATTAAATTTTTCAAAAAAAGAATCACAATTTACATAATGTTTTTTGTGGTTATTATGATTACCAATATATATTTTTTTCGGAAAAATTTTAATTCGCAAGAAAATACGCAGGCAGTCAACCCTTTTATAGAGAATCTTGAATCGGAAATAAATAATCGTTATTTTATAAATAAGCAAGCGTCTATTCTGGAAAATAAATTATTTAAAGAGCTCAAAAAAATAGGAGAGTGGCCTGTTTCCCCCCAAAAGATTGGGCGCACTAATCCTTTTTTGCCATTTTTTGAATAGCCACAGATAATTGCAATGGGCAATGAGAAATAAATAGGACTCTTTAAATGTGTTATTGATACTGCATATTATTAGCAGCTAATATGGAAAAACAGGAAAAACTTAAAAAACAACTTCTTGACCATTTTACTGCTCAGTTGCATATCCCAGAGGCAGAGCTTCAAGAACTGGAAAAAACCGCTGATTTGGAAAGTTTTGAACTGGGGTTGATTACAACTGGCAAAATATCCGAAGAAGGTATTGCCAAGGCAAAGGCGAATATTTTTAATTTGCCGTATATTTTATTGAGCGATCAAAAAATATCCGCTGAAATTATTGATATATTGCCAAGCGAGTTGGCTGAAAATTATCAGATGGTTGTTTTTGGCAAGGAGCGTGACGTTATCGACATCGGCCTTGTTGATCCGACAAATTTAAAGGCTAAAGAAGCCGCTGATTTTGTTGCTAGGGAGAAAAATTTTAAGATAAAATATCATATTGTTTCCAAGGCAAGTTTTAACAGAATTTTTTATCAATATGGCAATTTAAAATCGGAAGTCGGCGAAGCGTTAAAAATAGCGAAAGATAAATTTGGCGGCACGGAAAGTATACTTGACGACAAGATGGAAAGAATTATTAAATCAGCGCCTATTTCTAAAATGGTGTCGGTTATACTTAAGCACGCCGTAGAATCGCACGCTTCAGATGTACACATTGAACCAACCCAGGAAGACACAAGAGTGAGATATCGCGTTGACGGCAAATTACAGACATCTTTAGTTTTGCCGCGTTATGTGCATGCGGCTATTGTTTCACGCATTAAAGTGATGTCAAATTTAAAAATTGACGAAACACGTATTCCGCAAGATGGGCGAATCAGATTGAATATTAGCGGCATTAATATTGATTTTCGCGTTTCAACTTTGCCTTTATATAACCAAGAAAAAGTCGTTATGAGGATATTGGATAGCTCCGGAGGAGTTTCGACATGGGAAGATTTAGGGTTTGATCGCCGTAATCTTGAGAGTATGAGAAAAAATATATCAAAACCGCATGGAATGTTTTTAGTCACTGGGCCCACCGGTTCCGGGAAATCAACCACCCTGTACGCGGCTTTACAGATTTTAAATAAGGAACAAGTTAACATCGTTACCTTAGAAGATCCAGTTGAATATTACCTGAAGGGCGTTAATCAATCGCAAGTTAGGCCTGAAGTTAAATTTACTTTTGCTTCTGGCTTGAGATCAATATTACGCCAAGATCCTGACATTATCATGGTTGGCGAGATCAGAGACGCTGAAACGGCGGAACTTGCAATTCATGCCAGTTTAACAGGGCATATTGTTCTATCTACATTACACACAAATGATGCTTTTGGCGCAATACCAAGATTGATTGATATGAAAATAGAACCATTTTTGATAGCATCAACATTAAACGTTGTTATTGCGCAAAGATTGGTGCGCACTATATGTTCTCATTGCAAAGAAAGAGTTGATCTGCCTGAATCTCTAAGAAAAGAGATGGAAGATATTTTTAAAAGCATTCCGACACAAAATTTGCCAAAAGGCGTAACAGTTGAAAAAATAGATGTAATGTACCGTGGAAAGGGATGCTCGTATTGCGCCAATAGCGGTTATCGCGGCAGAGTTGCCATTGCTGAAGTTCTTGAAATAAATGATGAGATTAAAGATACCATTAATTCAGGCTTTAGAATAAGTACTATTAAGGAAATGTTCATTAAGCAAGGAATGTTAAGTTTAAAACAAAGCGGGCTGGTTAAAGCAATTGAAGGCAAAACATCCGCAGAGGAAATCATTGCAGTTACAAAAGACTAAAAGCGAAACACGAAACTCAATTAATTGGACACAAAATTTTTATTGTTTGATTTTTGGATTTTATTTTAAAGTTTTTAAATATGTCTCAAACTAATATTATTTTTAATAGAATTATTGACAAGAGTATTAAATCAGGCGCGTCTTATGTGCATTTGGAAGTTGGTTCTAAGCCTGTTATCCGTTCCGGCGGGCGGCTAGAAAGGCTTGAAGAAGAGCAAATTGTGAATGTGGATTTTTTAAATGATCTAGCTCAAACTATTTTGTCTCCAGAAGAACGAAATGTGCTGGATAAAGATAAGTCATTGGTTGTTGTAAAAAATTTTGAAAGCAATAGGCGTTTTCGAGTAGATATTTTTTATCAGAAAAAAACTCTTGCTTTTGCGTTCAAATATATTCAGCCAGTTATCAAAGACATTAAAAAATTTGGTTTGTCAGATGAATTTATAAAACTATTTCAACGTCGCGAAGGACTTATTATTATCTCGGGACAGCATGGTTCTGGGAAAACAGCCATTACAGCCTCAATTCTTGAATTTATTAACAAAAGCCAGTCTAAATATATTTTAACTTTAGAAAAGCCGATAGAATATATTTTAAATCCACAGAAGAGCATTATTGAGCAAAGAGAAATAGGCCGTGACGCGCACACTTTCGCTGAAGCCATAAAATTCGCGCAGTATGGAGACGCAGATGTGGTGGCTTTATCGGAAATCGACAGCTTTGCCTCATTGGCGCGTTTATTCGAACTAATAGAGAGCGGTCGCTTAGTTGTAGTTATTGTCGAAGCTGATTCTGTCCCAGAGGCTGTGGAACAATTGATTAATTTATCGCCCCAGACCGAGCTGGAAAAATCAAGGCAGGTTCTGTCGGACTTGCTTTTGGGTGTTATTGTTGAGCATTTTTTGCCGAGGAGAGGTGGCGGACAGATAGGCATTGCAGAAATTTTAATAACTATTCCGCGAGTTAGTTCTTTAATAAAGGAAGGTAAATATCAGCAATTAAACACCGTTATGCAAACCTCGCGCGATGATGGCATGTGCACCAAAGATCAATATTTAATAGAATTGGTGCGTACTGGCGAAGTCGCTTATGAAGATGCTCTGCTTGCGGCGACTGATAAATTGAGTTTTCGTGTTGCAGCCAAATAGTTTCTTTAATTCTGCATTTTGATGTGATATTTATGATTTATAATTATCGGGCTAAAAATAAACGAGGCACTACAGTTGAGGGTACAATAGAAGCATTTGATAAAAATGATGCTATCGCCAGACTTGCTGACGAGGAAATTATTTTGCTTTCAATTGAACAAGAGCAGAGTAAGGATTTTGTCGGTATCAATATCGCTTTTTTGAATAGAGTGAAAAACAGAGATTTGGTGATGTTTTCGCGCCAGTTGGCGGTCATGTCTTCCGCCACATTGCCAATTGTCCAGTCTTTGCGCATACTGGCTGAGCAGACTGAAAATTTAAAGCTCAAACAAACGATAATTGATATCGCTGATGACGTGGATGGCGGTGAAAAATTTTCAAATTCTCTTGAACGCCATAATAAAATTTTTAGTGAATTTTTCGTGTCAATGGTCCGATCGGGAGAAACCTCCGGCAAACTTGACAAAGTTTTAAACTATTTGGCTGATGAGCAGGAAAAAGACTATGCGTTAATGAGCAAAATTAAGGGCGCGATGATCTATCCGGCTTTTATTTTGGCAGCCCTCGGCGGAGTAGGTATCGTAATGATGGTTTTTGTTGTGCCGAAAATGACTTCTATTCTGCAAGAAACCGGGGGCGAATTGCCAATAGCCACAAAAATACTTATCGAAGTGAGCAGTTTTCTCTCCAGCCCGATAAGCGGAGGATCTCTTCTTCTCGTTGTAGTCCTTGTTATAATTGTTGTTAAGTTTATTCTTAAGAAAGAGAAACCAAGACAGTATTTCGATTTTTTTAAATTAAAATTGCCGGTTTTTGGCAGTCTTTTTCAGAGAATTTATCTGGTTAGGTTTACCAGGAGTTTGGGTACGTTGGTTGATGGCGGCGTGCCATTGCCAAAATCACTTGCGATTGTGGCTGACGTTGTTGGCAACGCGTATTATAAAAATTTGATTCAAAGGACAGTTAAAGAGGTTGAAGATGGCAATCCAATCGCGGATACTTTTTTGGAGACTAAAGAAGTGCCGCCAATGATCTCGCACATGCTGTCTGTCGGAGAAAAAACTGGCCGTATATCGGAGGTGCTAAATAAAATGACGGAATTTTACGCAAAGGAAATAGAAAGCATGGTGACAAATTTAATTAGTTTGATTGAACCGATGATTATGATTTTGATGGGCGTGGCCGTGGGCATTATGGTTGCCGCGGTTATTATGCCGATGTATAATATGGCCTCTGGGTTTTAATTTTTTGGCTATTTTATGCTATAATGCAACTGTGGATAAAATTAAATATTACAAAGGTCGAATTTTTAGTAATAAATCTAGCTAGGTTTATTCTTCATAGTTATATAGAAAAATTTTAATTAGATAGAAAATTTATGAAAAATAAAAAAGGTTTTACATTAATTGAACTTTTGGTGGTTATTGCCATTATCGGTTTGCTCGCAACTTTGTCTGTGGTAGCTTTAAATAACGCGCGCCAGAAGTCAAGAGACGCCAAAAGAGTTTCAGACATCAAACAAATTCAAACTGCTCTTGAGCTTTATTATGTTGATGCCAACGCCTATCCAGTTGAAGCGACTGCGGTGACGCTGGGAGTGAGTCCTGATGATACTTTGAGCAGCACGGGCGGTTTCGCCGATGCGGTAAGCGGCACGACATATATGGGCCAGGTGCCGGCAGACCCGGGAGTTGCTAGCGGTTATGTTTATTCTTATATAAGCGTTTCAGGCAGCGGGACTTATACTCTGACATTCGGTTTAGAAGGCGCGACTGGCGGGCTGATTTGTACAGGCGGCTATGATAGCACTTGCTGTTCAGCTACTCAGGATGGTATCACTTGTTCATAATATACTTTTGATAGCAATAGATTGCTCAAAACCCCTGATATATTTTCAGGGGTTTTGTTATAGAGAATAAATTTATGTTTAAAATATTTTTATATATGATATAATATAAACATGAATTATTTTATTTTTTGCGTTGTTTTTATTTTTGGCCTGACGATCGGCAGTTTTATCAATTGTCTAATTTATCGTTTGTATATTGGAAAATCATTTTTACGCGGACGTTCTTTTTGCCCCAAATGCAAGCATGGACTAGCCTGGCATGATAACATACCGTTGTTGAGTTTTTTTATGCTAAACGGCCGATGCCGTTATTGCCGCAGGGCAATTTCTATGCAATATCCGGCCGTAGAATTAATCACCGCTATTCTTTTCACGGCAATTTTTGTGCTGGAAGTTGAGCGGTGCGGCGGCATAGCAATGGACTTGATGTTGTTTAATTGTTCTTTCGCTCAACTGTTAAAATTATTGCGCAACTGGGTGTTTACTTTTTTTCTTATCATTATTTTCGTCTATGACTTGAGATATTATCTGATTCTTGACAAAGTTACAGTGCCGGCAATGATGGTGGCATTGGTTTTTAATCTAACGCTTGCGGATGATATGACGGTTTCTATTTTTTGGCTGTTAGCTGCCGGATCAGTTGCCGGCGGTTTTTTCTTAATCCAATTTTTGGTTTCTAAAGGCAAATGGATCGGCGGTGGAGATATATATCTCGGATTTTTAATGGGTTTTATGCTCGGCTGGCCGCAAATTCTAATCGCGTTATTTGTTTCATATATTGTCGGTTCTGTTGTTGGAATCGGTCTTATATTAAGCAAAAGAAAGACAATCAAATCGGAAGTTCCTTTCGGCACTTTTCTCTCCGTTGGCACATTTGTGACTCTTATGCGTGGAGATTGGATTATAGAGAAATATTTGAATTTGTTGTGATCATAATATTTCGCGTCATCTTAATCAGCCGAGGCGCAAGTGTTTTTGGCGGTAAAGAAAATTTTATTTAATAGAAACGGTTGCTAACTAAATATATGTTCATAAAAAGCAGAAACAATCAGCGCGGGTTTACCGTAATTGAATTGATAATTTGTTCCGTTATTATCGCGACCTTGACTATTTTTGCTGCGGCTAATTTTCGCGGTTATACGCAAAAGACGACGATTACCAAAGAGGCAGAAAGACTGTCCAGCATTTTTCGCCAAGCCCACGTCAACACATTGACTGGACATTTAGTCAATGGAACCAGGCCGGCTGGATTTGGCGTTAAATTGGAAGAATGCGCGACAGACTGTTCTTATATATTATTTGCTGATGAAGATGGGGACTATCTTTATGAAAGCGAGACAGATATCCCGCTACAAACTCTTGGAATGTTTGAAGACAATGTTTATGTTGATTCTCTTGCGCCAGACGAGAACGGATTGAATATTGTTTTTACTTTTCCAAAGGGGGAGATATATATCAATGGTCGGCAAACAGAGGAAGAAGCATCCGTTATTTTAAAATTTCAAAATTACGATTATACGCGGACATTGACTGTTAATCAGAATTCAGGGCGTATTGATATTGAGTGAAATGCAGATAGACTGCGTACTTGCGTAGATCAATAATTAGTAATGCGCGGCATATCTATGAGAAAACGATTTTTCAATCAACAAGGCATGACCTTGGTAGAAACCACGGTTGCTCTTGGTATTCTGATGGTTGGTATTATGGCAAGTCTCGTTTTAATGCTTTCTACTTTCAATTTTGCCGAGAGAAATGAACAGGAAATTATAGTTGTCAATCTGGCGCGGGAGGGCGTTGAAGCAGTCAGGGCTTTGCGCAATAATCAGGCAATAGATTTGTTTGATGGCAGTTATGACAATAAAAATTATATTATTGATGTCGATGAAAATTTTAATCTGGATAATGAACTTTTTGGCATAACAAGCATTGAAGATTGCGCGGATTGCGCTTTGATGCTCATCAACGGCCGTTATTTGCACGGTGGTGGCGGGGCTGGGACTAATTTTAAAAGAATGATTACAATAGAAAATGTCAGTTCCAGTGAAAAAAAAATTCTTTCGCGTATAAGTTGGACGCATAAAGGAGAAACACACAGTTTTTTACTTGAAGCGAATCTTACTAACTGGACGAACGAGCTAGAGAATATTAAATTATTTAATCAATAAATATTAAATTGTAAATTATGAGATGTAGTATTTTATTTTACGTAAATTCTTCCGCTATACTGTATTAGTTGGAAGATCCTGCGGAAACTACAAAGTTTTTAAGTTCCGATTATTTATTATGAAATCAAATAAAAACAAAGCAGGATTTACGCTTCTTGAAATGGTTATTGCCATAGGCATTTTTGTAATTTTTTTCATTTTGGTGCTTGGTATCTATTCATATTCGCTTAGAGCTGAACAAAGCAGCACGCAGTTGTCAAAACTACAGAAAGAGGCCCAGCTTATTATGGAAATTTTAACCAAAAAGATTAGAACAAGCAAAGTATATTATGATTATTATGGAGGCGATATTCCAGTTATTGATGATTACGTTGAGACGTTGGCGCTAATTGATAAAAATAATGATATCACAGTTTTCGCGTTAAAGGATTCAAGTATCGCTGTTTGCAGCTATGGGTCATGCGTTAATGATGAGGACTTCTCCGTTATTCCAACCCAAAGCGTTACTGTTTCAAGTTTAAGATTTTTTATTAGTCCGACAGATAATCCTTTTAGTATGGATGCTCCGCCAACAGCCTATCCGAAAATAACAATCGTTATAGATTTGCGGCATACACAGGGCGATGACGAGCGCAACCTTTTAATTCAAGAAACTGTTCCGCAACGGCTTGGCGGACTTTGATAGCCAATTAAGCCGTGGAAATAATGCGGATATTTTTCAGAAATTTGTTCTCAAGGCGGTATGAATTTATTTTTTCGTTTATTGTTGCTTAGCTTTGTTTTTTGAGCGTAATCATCGTTTTCCGACATGTCGTCTTAAACTTCATGTTAGAATAAAATCTATTAATTTTTTATGGCTGGTAACAGACACATATCAAACAATTATAAAAAAAATAGCGCTGGCATGGCATTGATTTTATCAATCCTAATTTTATCTAATCTGTTTATAGTTTCTTTCATAATTGCTGATATTATCATCCGTATCGGTAAAACGGGCCATGAGATAGGTCAGTCAGAAATCGCATATTTAGCCGCTGAAACAGCCATTGAAGAATCAATTTATACAATTGAGTCAGCCCGTGATATTATTGCTCTCGGGACTTATGACAGCCCGACTAATGGCGACATGGATTATAGCGGAGGCAGCTGGTCTCGTTATGCGACAGTGATCACGAGTCTTCGCGTTACTTGCATAGATGGCAATCTAAAAGTAACCTATCCTGATGTTGACCCGGATGATGGAGACAGTAGTTGTATCTATTCCGAGGTAACCGGAGCTGATATAACAAACAGCAATGATTTGAAAATTCACCTTCAAAATGGCAAGTCATTCCAGCTTGAGCTTGATGTAAGCGGCGCTGGCTACCCAGGGTTTTTGGTTGTAAGCTGGCAAAATAAGCACTTTGGCCAAATTGTCGCATTGGATTTAAACGAGGACGCTGATGACATCCAAACTATTTATGACACAAATGATATTAAGCAATGTAATATTCCAAAAATAGGCAGCTTAAACGGCCGTCAGCGCTTACGCATTACGAATAAGAGCGGACATGACATTATTTATACTATAGAACCTTCTTTGAGTGATAATGCTCTGCCGATTGGCGTATTGCTCCATACACGTGGAGATTATAATAATCAGCAGGAAAGAACCATTGAGGTGGAGAGGCGTAATTGGCAAATATATTATTAGAAGGCGAATATTATCAAGAGAATCAGTAAATAGAAATATTGTGATTTTGCGGCAACTGAAAAATATTTGTGAGTTATTAGCTGAATGATATTTTGTGATAAAGCACCTCGGCGTATATTTGCAGGAGTGTTTTTTTGGTTAATTCCAGCGATTTATTATTCAATTATTTGAATTTCAATCTGCTTAGCCAAGAATTCTTTTTTGTCCTTGACGTTTTCATAGCTGATGGCAATTACTTCGTCGTTGACCTTGAGATCATTGAAATTAATATTTTTTCTTTCAAAATTAATGTTTCCATTGTCGTTTATTTCACGCGGTATTATAGTTTTACTATAAGTTGTTTCGTCGTCAACGTTGATAGTTATTATTGCGTCGCTGGCAAGATAATTTTTTATTTTTTCCGCTTTGATTATGAAACTCGCGGTATTTATTTCAGATATTGTACCGATGTAAGAATAAAAAACTTTAGGCAACCCATCACTTGGAACAGGTGTTTCTTTTTCATCCGCCCCAATTATATTTATATTGTCATTTTCTGTTTTTGTGGAATTAATGATAAGAGAAGCGGATATAACAATGATGATTAAAAAAAGAGCGATGATTAATATTTTTTTAATTTTATCAGATAAAGCATTTGGTTGCCACATATTTTTTGACAGTTAGTTATTAATGTTTGTATTATAACACTTTTTTGGAGACGTACCAACTTTGTTGTCAAAATTATTATTTAAACAAACTGTTATTATGGGCGTTTAATTTATAAATTCGACTTTTTACCAGAATTATTATCTAAAAGTTTTATGCCGTCATCCTATTGACCATCTTTGGTTTGCAATGTATACTGATATTCAAGTATTTTGCGAAGCTCAATTAACAAAACTGATATTCATATCAGATAATTCATTTTTTGCATTTTTTTGTTTGTGTTTTGGATTTTGTTTAAAATCCTATGCTTAATAAAATTATCATCAATGGCGCGCGTGTCCATAACCTGAAAAACATCAATGTTGAAATACCAAAAAATAAGTTAACGGTCATTACCGGCCTTTCGGGTTCAGGCAAATCAAGCCTTGCATTTGATACTGTTTATGCCGAGGGTCAACGTCGCTATGTTGAAAGTCTTTCTTCCTACGCTAGACAATTTTTGGGATCAAAAGATAAACCGGATGTTGACAGTATAGAAGGCCTTTCTCCGGCCATTGCTCTTGACCAGAGGCCTGTTTCTAATAATCCAAGGTCAACAGTCGGCACCATCACAGACATCTATGATTATCTGCGTGTTCTTTACGCACGCATTGGAGTACCTCATTGTCCGCAATGCGGAAATGTTCTAGCAAAACAGACAAAAGAACAAATATTAAAAGACATTTGTCAAATATCGCCCGGTAAAAACGTATTTATATTATCACCTTTTATTATTGATCAAATAGGCGAACATTCAAAAATTTTACGCCAAATTAGCAGGATCAAATGCAGTGGAGTAAGAATAGACGATGACATTTACCCTAATCGCAATCTTGAAAACTTAAAGCTGGCAGAGAATGAAAAGCATACAATAGAATTGATTATTGACAATTTCGTTGTGCCTGAAAATATATATTCTAATAATCTGGCGGTTATAAGGAATAGCGATTTTGGCAAATCAACAGATCGCGCGATCGATCTTAGTAATGGATCGGTTATTATTCATGATATTGACCAAAATAAGGACTACTTTTTTACTGAAAAATTGGCTTGTTCCAGGTGTCGTATCAATATTGATGTAATTGAACCTCATCTTTTTTCATTCAATTCTCCTCGCGGAGCATGCAATCAATGCAAGGGGCTTGGCACCCGTCTTGATTTGAAAGCTGATCTTTTGGTGCCAAACGTTAATTTGACCATATCTGAAGGGGCAATTCGCCCCTTTGCCAGATTAAATGGCAGTTCGTCTATCTCGCAACAACTTAAAAGTCTTGAAAATCTTGGCAAACAATATGATTTTTCTGTTAACACGGTTTGGAAGAAATTGACAGATTCACAACGAGATATTATTTTATTTGGGGAGATGCACGGTCAAAAAAATAGCAAAAAAAATAAGGATAAATATCAAGGTGTAGTCAATTTTTTGATCAAAAAATATGAAACTAGCGACTCGGAATATGTTAGGAATGAAATTTTTAAATATATGCTCGTACAGTTGTGCAGTCAGTGTAATGGCAAGAGATTGAATTCATTAGCTTTGCATGTCATGATTGATGGCAAAAATATATCAGAGGTCGCGCAGATGACGATCGCGTCTCTTATTATTTTTTTGCAAAATTTAAAATTGTCGGCAAAAGACAGGAAAATCGGCGAGCGGAGCATCAAGGAAATGATAAGCAGATTAAAATTATTATCCAATGTTGGTTTGGGCTATCTTACTCTTGACCGCTCTAGCGATACGCTGGCCGGTGGAGAGGCGCAACGCACAAAACTTGCCACACAAATCGGATCAGGTTTAAGCGGAGTAATATATGTGCTTGATGAACCTTCTATTGGACTTCATCAGAAAGATAATGATAAATTGATAAGAACACTTAAGAAATTAAAAGAACTTGATAATACCGTAATTGTTGTTGAGCATGATGAGGCTACTATTATGGCTGCTGATTGGGTGATTGATGTCGGTCCAGGCGCAGGCAACCACGGAGGCAGTATTGTCGCGGCAGCGGAGCCAAAGGATTTATTGCAAGACAAAAATTCATTGACCGCAAGCTATCTTTCCGGGAGGAAAACAATTAAGCAGTCAGTAAAAAAACATTTTGGTAATGGAAAATATTTGACTATTGTCGGAGCGAGCGCGTTCAATCTGCAAAATATCAATGTTTCAATACCTTTGGGGAAGCTGGTTTGTGTTACTGGCGTTTCAGGGTCTGGCAAATCCACTCTAGTGACAGACATTCTAGCGCGTGCTTTGGCGCAAAAATTTTATCGCGCCAAGGATATACCTGGCAAGCATCAGGCGATTCAAGGCATGGAATATATTAATAAGGTTGTTACTATTGATCAAAGCCCGATTGGACGCACTCCGAGATCAAATCCGGCTACTTATACTGGAGTGTTTACATATATCAGAGATCTTTTCGCCACTCTGCCGGAAAGCCGCATCAAGGATCTTACTGCTGGTCATTTTTCATTCAATGTTAAAGGTGGACGTTGCGAAACATGCGAGGGCGATGGCGTGATTAAAGTAGAGATGCATTTTTTGCCCGATGTCTATATTAATTGTGAAGCATGCGATGGCAAACGTTATCGTCAAGAAGTGCTTGAAATTTACTATCAAGGCAAGAATATTTCCGATATTTTAGAAATGACAGTTGAAGAAACTATGAAATTTTTTAAAAATATCGCGCCCATTTATAGTAAATTGAAAATTTTGGATGATGTAGGATTGGGTTATATCCATCTTGGACAGCCAGCCACAACTCTTTCTGGCGGCGAAGCGCAGAGAATTAAACTGGCCACCGAGCTTTCTCGCCGTGCCACAGGCTGCACAATATATATTCTTGATGAGCCAACAACAGGACTTCATTTTGAAGATATTAAAAAACTGCTCACAGTGTTGAACAAGTTAGTTGACAGAGGCAATACAGTGCTTATTATTGAACACAATCTTGATGTTATCAAGTGTGCTGACTGGGTCATTGATCTTGGGCCTGGAGGAGGAGATAAGGGCGGATATGTTGTTGCTATTGGCACGCCTAGCGAGGTAGCCAATTGCGCGCAGAGTTATACTGGACAATTTTTAAAAAAAGTTTTGTAACTGACGTTGTTGTTAGTTAGAAGGCATTTAGATTTAAATTTAACGCTCATGAACTATATACAGATGTCAATCCTATTTACTCTTGAATATTTTAGCCTTTTTGATTATCCGTTGACATGCCAAGAAATTTTTAATTGGTTGTTTGATATTAGTCAAATTGATAAAGCTTTGGTACAAAAAGATAGGTTAATAGATGTGGGGATAACTGATATTAACGATCAGTTAGTTGAATTGGTTCGACAAAAAAAGATAGAGTATAAAGATGGTTATTATTTTCTGCCTTGCAGGTGCAACATTATTGAAACCAGGGAAAAGAAAAAAGCTGTATCTTTGCGGAAAATTAAAAAAGCAAGAATCATAGCAAAATTATTGAGATTTATTCCAGGATTGAAGATGATTGCCATTTGTTCCAATCTCGGATATTTCAACGCTGATGAAAACGCTGATATTGATTTTTTTATTGTTACTAAGGATGATAGAATATGGACAGTGCGTTTTTGGAGCACATTTTTCATGAAAATTTTGAGACAACGTCCGATTAACGGAAAAACAAGAAATAAAATTTGTTTGAGTTATTTTGTCGCGCAAAACAGTTTAAATCTTGAACGCACGCGCGTTGCCAATCCTGATACGCATCTTATCTATCTCCTGTCACAATATCTGCCAATTTATACTGAAGATGGCGCATGGGGAAAATATATTGAGTGCAATAAATGGATTAATAAATATTTGCCGAATTTCAGATATTTGGCATCAGCAAAAAAATATATTATCAAACCTAGATTTTTGTGGCTGAAAAGAGTTATCGGGGCTACAATTACTTCTTGTGAAGAGAATTTTTATAGAAAAATTCAGATGGCTATTATGCCGGATGTTTTGCAATCAGCCGCGCGTAAAGACGATAGAAATGTGATAATCAGCGATAGTATATTGAAACTGCACATAAACGACAAGAGGAGCAAATATAACAAAAAAATCATTGGCAGGTTTAAAATATAAAAATTATAACATTATGTCAAAGTTTCTGTTATCCTTTTGAATGCGCGCTGGATATTCCAAGGCGCGTAATTTGAAGGATATATTTTTTAATATAGATGTATAAGCTTGCACTCGTTTGACATTTTTATTTCGTAAAATACATTAGTATAAATAAATAAAAGATTGGCTATTGACAGAGTTTTTTTTATTGGTATAATGATATAATAAGTAAATTAGCACTTTATAGTCGAGAGTGCCAAAAAACAATAATTTAGAGCAACACGTTGATTCCGATCTAAAAGAGTAGCTGACTTAAAAAGAAGAATCAACTAATTTATCAATTAAGAGAAAAATATATGAATCTAAAACCTTTAGGCGATCATTTGATCGTCAAGCCGATTGCGGAAGACAAAACTACAAAGTCCGGCATTGTTTTGCCTGATACCGTTGACAAAGAACGCCCCGAAAAGGGAGAAATCGTAGCAGTCGGTCCAGGCAGAGTGCTTGACAATGGTCAACGTCTTACAATGTCGGTCAAGACAGGGCAAAAAGTACTATTCAAAAAATATTCTCCAGACGAAATAAAGGTTGATGGCGAGGAATATTTGGTTTTATCAGAAAGCGAAATTATCGCAATTTTAGAATAATTAATTTATTAATAAAGTGTGGATCATTATTATGCCTTCCGCATAACATAATGTCCATTTTCACTATATAAAGTGAAACTATTCACTTTTTATTTAACTCTAAAACTATGTCAAAACAAATTTTATTTAGTGAAAAAGCTCGCCATGCTCTGCAAAGGGGGGTCAATCAATTAGCAAACGCAGTCAAGGTTACTCTTGGTCCTAAGGGCAGGAATGTTGTTTTGGGTGAAAGTTACGGCTCGCCTACTATTACGAAGGACGGCGTAACAGTGGCAAAAGAGATTGAGTTGGAAGACAAATTTGAAAATATCGGAGCAGAACTTTTGAAAGAAGTAGCAACAAAAACAAACGATGTAGCTGGAGATGGTACCACCACTGCGACGCTTTTAGCCCAAAGCATTATTACAGAGGGTTTGAAGAATGTGGCTGCTGGAGCAAGCGCCGTAGATTTAAAGCGCGGTATTGACAAGGGAACAGAGGCAATTGTTAAGATTTTGAAAGAAAAAATTTCAAAGCCAATTGCTTCAAATGAGGATATTGCGCATATAGCTTCAATCTCGGCGAATGATCAGGATATAGGTAAAATCATTGCAGAAGTAATGAGCGAAGTTGGTAAAGACGGCGTAGTAACCGTTGAAGAATCACAGGAATTGGGCATTAAAAAAGAAATGGTTGAAGGACTGCAGTTTGATAAAGGTTATGTTTCAGCATATATGATTACTGATGCTAGTCGCATGGAGGCTATTTGGGAAGACACCGCGATTCTTTTGACAGACAAGAAAATATCTTCTGTTCAGGAGATTTTACCGCTTTTAGAAAAATTGACCCAGACCGGGAAAAAAGATTTAGTTATCATAGCTGATGAAGTTGAAGGCGAGGCCTTGGCGACTTTTGTGGTCAATAAGCTTCGTGGTATTTTGAATGTTTTGGCCGTTAAGACCCCTGGCTTTGGCGACCGCAAAAAGGAAATGCTTGAAGATATTGCGGTACTTACAGGCGCCAAGGTTATTTCCGAAGAAGTCGGTTTAAAATTGGAAAATACTGATTTAGGCGATCTTGGCAGCGCAAGAAAAGTGGTGGCTACCAAGGACAACACTACGATTATTGAAGGCAAGGGCGACAAAAAACAGATTAATGAAAGAATTAACAGGATAAAAGCGGAGCTTGATAAAGCTGATTCTGAATTTGACCGTGAAAAATTTCAGGAAAGATTAGCCAAAATGGTTGGCGGCGTGGCTGTTCTCAAAGTCGGGGCCGCGACAGAAACAGAAATGAAAGAAAAGAAGCACCGTATTGAAGATGCTTTGTCGGCGACTCGCGCTGCTACTGAAGAAGGCGTGGTTGTTGGCGGTGGCGTGGCGCTTATTCGCGCTTTGCAGCACCTTAAGGGTATAGATCTTGAAGGCGAGGAGAAAACAGGATATCAGATTCTTGTTAAAGCTTTGGAAGAGCCTGTGCGACAGATCGCGATAAATGCCGGTAAAGACGGAGCTGTTGTAATTGAGGAGATTAAAAAACACACTGGAAATTTTGGCTACAATGCGCAAACTAATAAATATGAAGATCTAGTGGAATCCGGTATCATTGATCCGACCAAAGTGACGCGCTCGGCTTTGCAGAACGCAGTTTCCATTGCCTCATTGCTTTTGACAACCGAAGCCGTAGTCGCTGAACTGCCCGAAAAAAAAGACCATGATCATCAAATGCCCATGGGCGGCGGCGGGATGCCAGGAATGATGTAATCAATGCTTGACGTTTTTTGGGTGAACCGTCCTGACAAGATCAGGGCGGTTTTTGATTGACATCTATCGTATATTCTGTTGAATTTACGTAAACAAAAATGGAGGAAATTATGTTTGGATTTTTTAAAATGACAGCAAAGGGGATTTTTATTTCCCTTTTGGTTGTCATTTTGGGGGAAACGAATCTCTTAAAATTGGGGATTAATTTTCCAATTTTAAGAGATCTATGTTTTGTGTCATCAATTTTTTTTGGCAGCTATATGCTGTCAAAACCAATTGATAATATGCCAGTGTGGTTAATAGCCGCATTGGCGGGAATGGTTATTGCGAGTTTGATAATGCTCGCAGTAACAAGTTTTTATAGTCTTTCTATTTAGATTTAGAAAGACTATATTTTTATTTTTAAATATTCTATGATATAATATAAACAGTTGTATGAGCGAAGGAAATTCTAAAAATCAATATACTCCACGATCAGCAATAGCCCCAAGCCAATTAGATTGGGTTTTGGATAAGCTGGCAGACACTGATTCAGCCGATCTGATTGGAAAAAAGATTTCTATCCAAAGTGTGGACAATTCTAAGCATAAGCAGTCAAAACAAAAATTTAAAGATATCGCGTGGTATATTATTTTGGTCAAAAAATGGGTCATCTTTCTTGCAAGTTTGGAAATTTTAGTATATGTCTTGGCCATTGCCAGAAGCATACATTCACTAATGATGACAGTAGTTGATCCATTGTTGCTTTTAGTGGATTTTGCGGTTTTTGGATTTTTAATGTGGAAAGTAAAAAGAAAAGAAAGAGAAACTCTGTGGCAAGGCGTTGTTGCCTGTTTTTTCGCGGGTTTTGGTTTTGGGTTGATTACGAGCATTTTCAGGATTTTTTGGATAAGGGAATTATGGACTGTTTTTAATCTGATCACAGAGCCTGTATTTATGGGAATTATGGCTAGCGCAGCTGGATTAATTACGGGAATATTTATTAAGAGGAAAGGTCCTAAAAATAAAGTATTTATAAATTAAGAATTGTAAATATATGTCTGAACAAAAAATTAGCAAAGAACAGGAGAATCATGTGATTGCAGCTCTTTCGTATATTTGGGTTTTGTGTCTTATTCCGCTTTTGACGCGCAGAAATGATGAATATTGCCAGTTCCATGCCAAACAGGGCTTGGTATTATTTATTGTATCATTCGCTGTTATGGTGCTTGGAATGGTTCCAATTCTCGGTTGGCTTATTATTCTACCCCTTGGCTGGCTGGTGATCATTATTTTTTCAATTTTTGGGATCATCAACGCGCTTCAGGGCAAAAAATGGATTATGCCATATATCGGCAAACATGCCGAAAAAATAAATTTATAGCTGCCTTGATTTTTTTATATGCATTACCCCGTTTGAATAAAGCGGGGTTTGTGATAGAATGAATTTAGAAATTTAATGTTTTTCAATTTTTAAACAATTCTTAAATTTTTTAATTTCCGATTTAGTATTCGTTCGCGGAATTCTAAAATTTAGCAATTGAATTATTGTTTGGAAATTGAAAATTATAAACTGAAAATTGTTTTATGGTTAAGTCTAAAAAATTTATCCTATTTTTTGAAGAATTGCGCAATATTGACGTGCCATGTGTTGGCGGTAAAAATGCGTCACTTGGTGAAATGTATTTTCATCTCGCAAAAAATGGAGTGCGCGTGCCAAACGGTTTCGCCTTAACGGCCTATGCTTATCGTTATTTTTTGGAACAAGCAAATATAAAAAAAGAAATTAAAAATATTTTGAAAGATTTGGATACGCGAAGTGTTGTCAATTTGCGCGCTAGGGGTAAAAAAGTCAGGAATTTGATTTTAAGATCAAGAATGCCGATTGCGATAGAAAAGGAGGTTTATCAAGCGTATAAAAAATTACTTGGCACAAGAAAGAATCTTAGCGTTGCCGTAAGAAGTTCAGCCACAGCTGAAGATCTGCCGGATGCTTCTTTTGCCGGCCAGCAGGAAACATATTTGAATATTAAAGGAGAGAAGAAGCTACTTTTGGCAGTAAAAAAATGCATTGCCTCGCTTTTCACGGATCGCTCCATTTCTTATCGCGAGGATAAGCATTTTGATCATTTTGCCATTGCCTTGTCCGTCGGTGTGCAGATTATGGTCAGATCAGACAAGGGGACTTCAGGTGTTATGTTCACTGCCGATACCGAGTCAGGATTTAAAAATCTTTTAATTATCAATGCAAGTTACGGTCTTGGAGAATATGTTGTTAAGGGCGAGGTTACGCCAGATGAATATAGAGTTTTCCAGAGTACTTTTGATTTTGGTTTTCCAGCCATTATTTCCAAAAAGATCGGCGTTAAAACTGTCAAGCTGGTTTATAGCGGCAAAACGGATAATCCGACCAAAAGAGAAATAGTATCCTCAAAAGACAGGAACAGGTTCTGCCTGTCTGATGAAGATGTTTTACAGCTTGCCAGCTGGGGTGTTGTCATTGAAAAACATTATAAAAAATCAATGGACATTGAGTGGGCTAAAGATGGTTTGACTGGAGAATTATATATAGTTCAGGCCAGACCGGAGACAGTTCATTTTATTACCGATGGAATGGTGCTAAGAGAATATAAATTTAAAGGATCGCCTGAGAAAAAGATCATTATTAAAGGCACCAGTGTTGGTAATCGCATTGGCTCTGGCAATGCTAGAGTTATTATGGATGCTCGTAATATGAAAATTTTTCAACCCGGCGAAGTGCTTGTTACAGACGTGACTGATCCTGATTGGGAGCCAATTATGAAGATAGCGGGAGCCATTGTTACAGAAAAAGGAGGTCGCACGTGCCACGCCGCGATTGTTTCCCGGGAGCTGGGTATCCCATGTATAGTTGGCACTGGTAATGCAAGTAAAATAATTAAAACTGGCCAAAGTCTTACCGTTTCTTGCGCCGAAGGACAGACTGGCTATGTTTATGAGGGTATTTTACAGTATGAAATCAAGACAACTAATTTGAAAAAATTAAAAAAATCCAAAACAAGGATAATGATGAATATAGGCGTGCCCGAAAATGCTTTTACCGAAAGCCTAATCCCAAACGATGGCGTAGGTTTAGCCAGAGAAGAGTTTATTATTAATTCTTATATTGGAATTCATCCTAATGCTTTAATTAATTATTCCAAATTGAAAGACGCGAAGATTAAAAAACAGATTGGAAAATTGATAATAGGATACAAAGACAAAAAGCAATTTTTCGTTGATAAATTGGCAGAAGGCGTGGGGCAGATTGCGGCGGCTTTTTATCCACGCGATGTTATAGTTCGTTTATCTGATTTTAAGACAAATGAATATTCGGAGCTCATTGGCGGCCGTGAATTTGAACCGATTGAATCCAACCCTATGATTGGTTGGCGCGGAGCTTCCCGTTATTATTCGGAAAATTTTAAAGAGGCTTTCAGGTTGGAATGTCTTGCGCTAAAGAAAGCCAGAGAGGAATTTGGTTTGGACAATATTATCGTGATGGTGCCGTTTTGTAGAACAACAGAAGAAGCGGCCAAAGTTTTATCAGTTATGAGATCCAACGGCCTTACCAAGGGAGAAAAAATTAAGGTCAAAAAAAATAGTTTTAAAACAAAGAGAAGTTATGTGGCTTACTTAAAACCATTGCGAGTATATTGCATGATTGAGATTCCATCAAATGTTATTTTGATTGATGAATTCGCTGAATATTTTGATGGTTTCTCAATTGGATCAAATGATTTAACCCAGCTTACTTTAGGGCTTGATCGCGACGCAGGAACCTTGGCGCATATTGGCGACGAAAGAAATAAAGCAGTAAAAATTTTGATATCAATAGCTATTCAATCGGCTAAAAAACATAAGAAAAAAATTGGCATTTGCGGTCAGGGGCCGAGTGATTTTCCAGACTTTGCTGAATTTTTAGTGCGTGAGGGTATTGACTCAATTTCCCTAAACCCTGATACTGTAATCAGTACAACTTTAAAAATCGTTGAAACAGAAAAAAAATTAAAAAAGTTATAAATAAATCATTAACAGCTAATTATAAATAGCCAAAAATTTATGAATGCCATTGCTAAAAAAATGATCACAATTATTTTATTTTTTATTTTAGGTTTAGCCGCTGATAATATCAAAGTAGCCAGCATCTTGGGTGTACCCGGCCAGACCTTTACTATTTTACAATTATTTGCCCCTGCATTCGGAGCTTTCCTTGGTGGCCTGATTGGCTTTACCGCAGTTTTTGTTACTGAAGCCGCCAGTTTTATCCTACAGAGCAAGGAGGTTACTTTAATCAATCTGTTGCGTTTTTTGCCTTTGCTTCTTGCCACTCTTTATTTTGTCGCAATTACTAGACCAGCAGTGCATTGGTTTAAAAAAATTGTAGAAATAATTATTCCCATTTCGGCTATGTTATTTTTCTGGCTCCATCCAACCGGCCGCGCAGCTTGGCCATATGCTCTTTTTTGGTTCGTCCCTGTCGTTGTTTCAATATCGCCATTGAGAAAATTTCTTTTCGCACAAGCCCTTGGCTCCACATTTACCGCCCATGCCGCTGGTAGTTTGATTTTTCTTTATCTCACCTCTATGCCGGCCGCTATGTGGCTTAGTCTAATTCCGTTGGTGGCCCGTGAGCGTTTGGTCTTCAGTCTTGGAATCACTCTGACCTATCTTATTTTTAATACCCTCCTTCTTGCCCTGCCGCGTATGAAATTCCTGTCATTGAACTTAAATCCGCGCTATCAGTTTTTTCCGTCTGCGAGAAAAATTCATAATTTTTAGGGTTAGATTTACCTGGCTCTGATATACATCATCCCTCCCAGATTCCGCACTTTACCTTTCATTTCCATTAAAGTGATTGTACTCCCCACGCTTGGAGTGTCGAGTCCTGATAATTTTATAATCTCATTGATGTGTCGTGGTTCAAGGGACAGAATTTGCAAAAGAATTTTTTCTTCTTCATTGTCGGCTGTGATCACTTTGCTCTCGGTTGCTCCAATCAGATGCCGCAAATTAAGCGCTTCAAGTACGTCGTCAGCCGATGAGACAAGTTTGGCCCCCATTTTAATCAGATTATGCGGTCCAGTTGAGTTTGTTCGGAAAATATCGCCCGGTACAGCGAAAACATCCCTATTTTGTTCAAGCGCGCATCTGGCTGTTATCAATGCGCCAGATTGTTCAGGTGCTTCAATAACCATTATTCCGGCCGATAAGCCGGAAATGATCCTATTTCTTTGCGGGAAGTTCTGCTTTAATGGAAGCATATTGATATGATATTCAGAAACAATTAGACCATTTTCCTCAATTATTCTATCAACTAAATATCTATTGACGGACGGATAGATTCTTTGTTTCGCAAGCCCAGAGCCAAGCACGGCGATTGTCCTGCCATTTTCTCCAATAGTGGCTTTGTGCGCCAATGTATCAATACCTAGCGCCATACCTGATACAATGGTTATACCACGTTTTGCAAGATTTGGTATAAGATTTTCCACAATTTGTTTTCCGTATGTAGAAAATTTTCTTGTGCCAACTACTCCAACAGCGAATCTGTCTCTGTCATCCGAAATTTTTCCTTTATAATACAAAATAGCGGGGGGCAGATAAATTTCTTTTAAAAGCGCTGGATATGCATCATCAAGTATTGTTATTGCCCGAATTTTTTCCTTGTCTAATTTCATCATTTCTTCGTCAGGTTTTATTTTTTTACGCATTTCTAAAAATCCTGCAATCATTTTTTCTTCCAAACCAGTCAGTTTTAGCTCGCTAGCGCTGGACTCCCAGGCAGCTTGCATTGACGAGAAATACGAATAGATTTTTTTGAATCTTTTTGGGCCGATGTTTTCCACGCTTGAGATAGCTACCCAGTATTTTATATCATCGCGCATAGAATTAAATTACAAAATTTATCTAATACGTTAATCATACTATATTTTGACATGTTAACCAATAAAATTTGTAATAAGAACACATATTGGGTATCAATTTTTTGATCATTATTTTTTTGATATTTTGACGTTTTATGATATAATATAATCAGACATTTTTCCACAAGCCTTATGACAAATAACAAAAAAGGGTTTACACTTATTGAGCTATTGGTTGTTATAGCTATTTTTGCCTTGATTGCTAATGTTGCTATGATCTCTCTTGGTAAGGCCAGGAGAGAGTCGAGAGATGCTCAAAGAATGTCAGATATCAACCAGTTCAGATCTGCTTTGCATCTATATTCTCTTGAGAATTCAAATTATCCTAATGGTGAAAATATTCCGCTGGGGACTGGCAATTATATGATTTTAAATTTTAACGGATGGGGTAATGATACAACTCCTCCTATTTTTATGTACAGCGCGCCGCGTGACCCGAAAATGGCAAATCAAAGTCCAGACGCTTGCATATCCAGTTCTTCTGGTTCATGTGATTATGGTTATTCACTGAATAATAATGATTTTATAATATACTTTTATCTTGAGGGTAATATCGGCAGTATGGTTGAAGGTTTGCATGTTGCTACCGAAGATGAGATTATATAGCACTAATAAATATAAATTCATTGGCTCTCTCCTTGTTTTTAAGGGGATTTTTTTGTATAATAAAGATAAGATAATAATATTGCAAAATGGATAAAGAGCAAACAAAAATAAGAATAGCGAAAATAAAAGAGCAAATGCGCGACATAGACCATGCTTATTTTGTACTTGATAAGCCAATTGTTTCAGACGCTGTGCGCGATTCTCTCAAACGGGAATTGATTCAGCTTGAGAAAAATTTTCCAGAATTCATTACCAAAGATTCACCGACACAACGCATTGGTGGCAAGGCGCTTGGCAAATTTAAAAAAGTAATGCATACTTCTCAACGATATTCGTTGGAAGATGTTTTTAGTTTTGAGGAGGTGCTTGATTTTGACTTTCGCGTTAAACGCTTTTTGAGAATACCCCAAGATAGAAAAGTCGCTTATACGTGTGAGTTTAAAATAGATGGAGTAAATATGACATATTTTTACCGGCACGGGTTGTTTGTCCGGGCCATTACCCGCGGAGATGGTGTTGTCGGTGAAGATGTGACCAATACGGTCCGTACTATTTTAAGCGTTCCTTTGCGGCTACAACGCGATATTGATATTGAAGTATCTGGCGAAGTTTTTATGCCGCGTTCAAGTTTTATTAGGTTAAATCAGATAAACTCGCAGAAAAACGGACAGATTTTTGCAAATCCGCGGAACGCTGCGGCGGGTACAGTGCGCCAACTTGATGCTGGCGTTGCTTCCAGCCGCGATCTTCGGGCTTTTTTTTATACAATCAATAGCGGCTACAAAACATTAACACAATTCGCTATGCTTGAAGCATTGCAAAAGCTCGGTTTTTCCGTCGCAAAACAGTACCAACAGATTGATGACATAGAACAAGTAAATCATTTTTTTACCAGGTCGGAAAAATTGAGGGGCCAGTTGGATTATGATATAGACGGCATAGTCATTAAAGTCAATGACATGTCTTTGCAAGAGCGTCTTGGCAGGACGGCTAAAACAGTCCGTTGGGCAGTGGCTTACAAATTTCAAGCCGAAGAAGTTACAACTATCGTTCAAAAGATTGAATTACAGGTTGGCCGAACAGGCGTACTTACTCCAGTCGCTCATTTGCGACCAGTGTGTGTTGCTGGCTCAACAATCTCTCGCGCTACTCTTCACAACGAAGATGAAATAAAACGACTTGATGTAAGAATAGGTGATACAGTAGTTATAAGAAAGGCAGGGGATATTATCCCGGATATTGTTAAGGTCTTGCCTAAATTGCGCATTGGTTGCGAGAAAAAATTCGTTATGCCGGAAGACTGTCCTGTTTGCGGATCGCAGATAAGAAGAAGATCCGGAGAGGCCGCTTATCGTTGTGCCAATAAAAATTGTTTTGCTCAAAATATAGAACGATTTTATCATTTTGTTTCGCGTCATGCTTTTGCTATCGGCGGTTTAGGCAGAAAAAATATTAGCCGATTATTTGATGAAGGCCTTGTTGAAGACGTTGGCGATATTTTTACGCTGACTAAAGACGATCTTCTGCTTGTGGATCATTTTGCTGAAAAATCGGCCGCAAATCTTATCCAAGCGATAGATCGCGCTAAGAAGATAACTCTTGCAAAATTCATTTACGCTCTTGGCATTATGAATGTTGGCGAACAAACAGCCATAGATTTGTCCGAAATATCATATCTAAGGTGTCAAATATCAGATAGAAATTTTATAAAACTATTTCAATCGTTATCGCTCGAGAAGTTAAGTCAGGTTCAAGATATAGGCCATATAGTCGCCAAAAGCATTCATGATTATTTTCATGACGGAAAAAATATTACATTGATCAAAAAATTATTTGCGAACGGTGTTGAAATATCCAATATGCAACATTCAATATCTGGTGAAAAAGTAAACGTGGAAAAAAGTAAATTCAAAGATAAAAAATTTGTGCTCACTGGCGCATTGGACAATTTGACAAGAGACGAAGCAAAAGATAAAATTAAACAAATTGGCGGTGATATTTTATTTTCTATTTCAAAAAACATTGACTATGTGTTAGTCGGTGAAAATCCCGGAGCAAAATATGATAAAGCTCTCAAACTCGGGCTAAAAATCATTAATGAAAAAGAATTTTTAGAAATGGCGCAGTAATTTTATTTTATTGTTAAATTGTTTCGTTGTCTGGAGAATTTTTATGTTATTTGATGTAAAACAAATAGAACATATCGCCGGTTTGGCGCGTCTGGCATTAAGCGCAGAAGAAAAGAAGAAATTTGCCGAACAACTTTCTTCTGTTTTGGATTATTTTGAAAAGTTAAAGGATATTGATACGAAAAACGTTGAAACGGTAAGTCAGAGCATTGAATTAAATAATATTTATAGGCAAGATGAGGTTAAAAATTGCGATGAAAATACGCATAGAAAAATATTAGACAATGCGCCTGAAAAGGACGGTGACTATTTTAAAGTTGATAAGATATTATGAAGCTCAATAAGCTAACCATTGCTCAAGCCAGCCAAGGCCTGAAAAAAAAAGAATTTTCCTGCATTGAACTTACTCAGGCCTGTTTAAGTGAAATAAAAAAAATTGATAAAGACGTTAGAGCTTTTATTACTGTTACGGAAGAAAAAGCCATAAGTCAAGCAAGAAAAGTTGATGACAAAATAGCGAAAGGCGATTCTATTTCCGAACTAGCCGGCATTCCTTATGCTGTCAAAGATTTATTCTGCATCAATGGCGTCAAAACAACGGCTGGTTCAAAAATTCTTGAAAATTTTATTTCTCCTTACGAATCAACCGCGACAGCAAGACTAAATGAACAGGACGCTGTTGTCTTGGGTAAAACAAATTTGGATGAATTTGCCATGGGCGCTTCCACTGAAAATTCCGGATTTTTTTCAACTGCCAATCCTCATGACTTGAGTCGTGTGCCCGGTGGCTCCAGCGGCGGATCATCTGCGTCGGTTTCGTCCAATGAATGTCTTTTCGCGCTTGGCACAGATACAGGCGGATCAATTCGTCAACCTGCCAGTTTTTGCGGGGTAGTCGGATTGAAGCCAACCTATGGGCGCACTTCGCGTTATGGTGTGATAGCTATGGCTTCTTCCCTTGATACAATTGGCCATATTACTAAAAATGTTGAAGATGCGGCGCTTGTTCTTCAGTCAATAGCCGGCAGAGATGATCGCGATTCAACTACGGCAAATGTTCCACTTGATAATTACTTTAAAGATCTAAGAAAAGATATTAGAGGGCTAAGAATAGCTGTACCAAAAAATTATCTATCTATGGACGGAATGGATTTACAAATAAAATCTAAAGTTGAAAAAGCTATTATGGCAATAGAAGAGCTGACTGGAGAAGAGGCAAAGGAGATTGAACTGATGCCGCCCAGTTATGCTTTGGCTTGTTACTATATTATTATGCCGGCAGAAGTTTCATCTAATTTAGCCCGTTATGATGGCATCAAATATGGTATGAGCCAGAAAGAGAATAATTTGATTAAATCATATTTAAGAACGCGCGCCCGTGGTTTTGGCGATGAAGTCAAAAGGAGAATTATTTTAGGCACTTTTACGCTTTCACACGGGTATTATGATGCTTATTATAAAAAAGCCCAAGCAGTGCGTACGCTGATCATTCAAGATTTTAAAAAAGCGTTTGATGACGTTGATGCTATTCTTATGCCGACTACGCCATCCGTCGCTTTTAGAATCGGTGAAAAAATTGATGATCCATTACAGATGTATCTAGAGGATCTTTTTACGGTTCCAGCGAGTCTCGCAGGTGTGCCAGCTTTATCAGTTCCTTGCGGGAAAATAGGCAATCTCCCAATTGGCTTGCAAATTATCGGCAAATGGTTTGACGAGAAGACAGTTCTTAAAATTGGATATAATTTTGAAATCAGTAATGCGTAAGTCTATTATTTATTTTTGGCGTTATGTAATTTTTGTCTAAGAGAATTATTTTTAAGCGAATAGACAAGCTATAAATTTAAAAATTAACAAAGAATTTTCATGAAAATAAAAATATATTCTACGCCGGTCTGTCCTTATTGCGTTATGCTCAAAGATTATTTAAAGAAGCGCAACGTTGAATTTACAGATGTTGACGTGTCAAAAGATGAGCAGGCCGCAGATGAAATGATTAAAAAATCAGGCCAGATGGGAGTGCCTGTTGCGATTTTCATAAGCGGCGACGGCCGGGAGAAGGTTATTATTGGATTTGATAAAGCGAATATTGACGAGTTGTTAAAGACCGATAACTAGTGATCAATATCCAGCAATATTATTAAATCCTAAAACTGCCGGTTGCCAGTAGCTGATTATTTTTTTATGTTGCATACCTATTATCCTTCTTCGGTATTTTTTGATTGCGGACTTATCCAAATTCGTTGGTATGGGCTCCTGATCACACTTTCTGTGCTGATTAGTTTTTTAATTGCAAAGAAATTATTTAAACAATATAAGTTATCGTCCAATATTTTGTATGATCTTGGTTTTTATCTTGTTATTTTCGGTCTTGTTGGCGCGCGGATGTGGCATGTTTTCAGCGAATTTCGTTATTATCTCAAAAATCCGATTGATATTATAGAAATATGGAATGGCGGACTGGCAATTCATGGAGCAATTTTATCCGGCATTTTGGTTATTTATTTTTATTTTAAGAAACAAAAAAACAAGCAGAATATCTTACTAGCCCTCGACATATTTGCTCCACTTGTCATTCTCGGCCAGGCCATTGGCCGCTGGGGCAACTATTTTAATCAGGAGCTTTATGGCAGGCCGCTTAACGCATGGTGGTCAATACCAATTGATTTCAGTCATCGTTTATCTGGCTATGCGCAATATGATTTTTTTCACCCGATTTTTTTGTATGAAAGTTTATGGTGCCTTATTATTTTTTGCTTGCTGTTACACTGGCATTATCTAAGAATTGTTCCAGATTCGTCATTGCCAATCGCTCGCAAACCTTCTTCAATCACTTATTGCTCGCATTTTGTTATTAAAACTCAAGGCTTTATTTTTTTCTCATATATTATTCTTTATTCTATTGGACGTTTTGCAATCGGTTTTCTGCGTATTGATCCGCAAATATCATTTTTTTGTCTGCGTTTTGATCAGTGGATTAGTCTAGTTTTAATCTGTATTTGTGCTGTTGTTGTTTTTTTGTTTGAGAAAAAATCCAATTTTTCACATTTTGCCTAAAATTTAGTTTAATGCTAAAATTGAATTACGCGTGAACTGAATTTATTCCGATTGTAAAATATAATAGACAACTTTTTATTGCGTTCTGTTTGTAGAATTTAGAAACTAATTTATATTTTTTTATGCTATCAATAACTTTCTCTTTTAAGAATATTTTTTTTCGCGATAAAAAATTTTTGGAAGACTATTTTCCTAAAAAGATGGAAAGATTTGAAAATCTTTTGCGGCGCTTTAGAGGCGCGGAATGCCGCCTAGAGATCAGGGCAGAGCGATTTGCCACTAAATCCGCATATATGGTAGAATTGGTTTTGCATATTCCGCGCCATAAACTAATGGCCCGCGAAGACGATCATACGATAGTTGAAGCTCTTGATTTGGCAGTAGATAAAATGATTATTCGGTTGCGCAAATTAGTTAATAAAAATCGCAAGAAGGCTGGAATTGAAAATGATCTGGGTGATTGATAATTAATTATGGATTATAGTATTATTTAGAAATTATAAGATTAAAAATTTTAAATTTTATGCCAAAAATTATTATTGATAACAATAAATGCATTGCTTGCGGTTCGTGTTATGCCATGTATCCCGAAGTTTTTGAAGCAGGAAATGATGGCAAATGCTACGTTAAAGACCACGATCATAAAAAATATAATTATAGTAAGAATGAAATAATAAACACATGCCCGGTTGGGGCTATTGATATTGAGGATTAAAATTTGACGAAAGGTTTGGCATGCCAATTTTTAAAGATTTGATTTGAAATTGCGGTAATCATTAATATTTGTTTTTGAGATGCAGATTTTTGTATTTTGATTTTAAGATTTAATATTTATTGAAATTATGATTTATCTTGACCACGCCGCCACTACTCAAACAGATAAAGAAGTTTTGAAAGCCATGAAGCCATATTATGATAAATATTTTGGCAATCCTTCTTCGCTTTACGCTCTTGGCCGTGAAGCCAAAAAAGCGATTGAGGATGCGCGTCAACGTGTGTCTGATATTTTGCATTGCGAGCCGGAAGAGATAATTTTTACTGCCGGCGGCACTGAATCTGATAATTTGGCCATTTTTGGCGTTATGGAAAAATTTTTAACCAATTCTGAAAAATACCATTGCATTACGAGCAACATTGAACATCCTGCCGTTTTGTATAGTTATAAGAAATTGGAAAAATTTGGTTTTAATATCACATATATTAAAGTTGATCAATATGGCCTTATCAATCCAAAAGATATTTTAAGGGCGCTTAGGCCGAATACAGTGCTTGTTAGCATAATGTACGCCAATAATGAGATTGGCACAATTCAAAAAATTATCGAAATCGGCAGAATTATAAAGAATTACCGCCACATTCAGAGAATTGATACACTTGCCAAAAATTCAAATTATCCTGTTTTTCATAGTGATGCTTGCCAGGCGGCTGGATATTTGGATATAAACACAGACGACCTTGGAGTTGATCTTATGACCTTGAACGGCTCAAAAATTTACGGGCCCAAGCAAATTGGCGCTTTATTTAAGAAAAAAAACATACAACTCGCGCCGTTGCTCTGTGGCGGCAGCCAGGAAAATGGATTTCGTCCTGGCACTGAAAATACAGCAAGTATTGTTGGCTTTGCTAAAGCACTGGAGTTAGCTGAAAAGAATAAAGCGAAAGAGTCTATCAGATTAAAAAAACTGCGTGATTATTTTATTATGGAGCTTTTGAAAATTGACAACACTATTCTCAACGGACATCCGGAAAAAAGGTTGCCGAATAATGTTAATGTTACTTTCAGATATATAGAAGGCGAATCAATTATGTTGAAATTGGACAAAGAGGGAATATATGTTTCCACTGGTTCAGCCTGCCATTCTCAAAGTCTTGACCCTTCCCACGTGATTTTAGCTCTTGGCCAGAACTCCGAAGACGCTCATGGATCCATGCGTTTTACAATGGGTAAAGATACTACTAAAAAAAACTTGGACAAGACCATTAGAATCGTGAAAAAAGCAGTCAAGGAGCTAAGAGCCATCTCGGCAATTGACAAGGAATAAGAGAAATTCGGAATAACATATTTATGTCAAGCAAATTAAAACAACCCAATCAAAACACCTGGCTTTACACAGACATTGTCAAAGACCATTTTTTTAATCCGCGCAATGTTCAGTATGACGAGCCACGCGATAATAAGTTCAACGGCAAAGGTACTGTCGGTAGCCCAGTGTGTGGCGATATGATGACTATGTGGATCAAAGTTGATGAAATAGACGAAAAAATTAAGAAATGCACTTGGAAAACTTTTGGATGCGCTTCGGCCATTGCCTCAACTTCTATTCTTTCTGAAATGGTAACAAAAAATGGCGGAATGAAGATTACCGATGCTATGAAAATTACGCCGAAAGATATTATAAAAGAGCTTGGCGGTTTGCCTGCGCGTAAAATTCATTGCTCCGTTCTGGGCGATCAGGCGTTACGGGCTGCTATTGAAAATTATAGAAAGTCGGCCTGAAATTAATTTTAATATGGCAAAATGACAACAGATGGCAGATATTATAGAACAAATTGAAAAAATACTTAATGAAGTGCGTCCTGGCATCCAAGCTGACGGCGGTGATGTACGATTAAAATCAGTTAAAGATGGCGTAGTAACTTTAAAAATAAATGGCGCTTGCGCTGGATGCCCAATGGCGCGGTTGACGCTTGATGACGGCGTTGGGAAAATGATTAAGGATAAGATTGAGGAGGTTTATTCGGTGATTTGCGAGTAGTTTATTCAATTGAAAGATATATGGAAAATAATATCAAGAAGAAAGCAAGTTGCAGTGGTATTGCTATCCAGGCCGTAATGTATATTTTTTTATATATTAATTTATGAACTGTTAAGTGGAAATTTTCATATTTTTCAAGCCATTTGTTTTTGTAATTGAATACCCATGGCATGATCCACAATAGATCTGGCATAAAGACTCCGACAAGAGCGCTTACGGTTGTTTGTCCTAAAGATAATTTATTTATTGACAATAAAAAAATCGTTAGCAATAAGATGAAAAATGCGTCGAAATAGCCTTCAATGGCCTGTTTTTTTTTGTTATTGTCGCGGTTTTGCCATTCATTCAGTTCGCGGATATCATGTGGTATGGCATCCAACACGAAATGCGATATAACGCCCATCAAAAAAGCCAACCACGGATTGCCTATTTGATTGCCGATTAAAAGTCCGGAGACCATGTGAACTGTCAAATACATTTAACCAAGGATTAGTTTAGTGAGATTGATTTTATTATATTTTAGTCGAATAGTTATGTCAAATTTGTCTTGACTGATTTGTCTTTTTTGGTGTATGATTGTAAGCAGCATTATAATTTATTCAATACGGCGGGGTAGCTCAGCTGGTTAGAGCATAGCGTTTAAATATGTCACTGGCATATTTAAACTAACGTTAAGGCCGTGGGTTCATTTTTAAATTTGGCGGGGTAGCTCAGCTGGTTAGAGCATAGCACTCATAACGCTAAGGCCGTGGGTCCGATTCCCACCCCCGCTATCAAGCGATATTGTAATTCAGCCGATGTGGCGGAACTGGTAGACGCACAGGACTCAAAATCCTGCGGTGGCAACACCATGAGAGTTCGACTCTCTCCGTCGGCATTATTATTATTGACATTAATCATTATTCAAGCTAGACTCATTAATATCATTGTAATAATCAGTAACCGAATTTTATGTAAGATTGTTTTGGTGATTAGTGTTTTATTTTTCGCGGGATAGAGCAGTTTGGCAGCTCGCCAGGCCCATAACCTGGAGGTCGTGGGTTCAAATCCCACTCCCGCAACCAAATAAGACCGACCCTCGTTGGTCTTATTTGATTTGGCTAAAGGTCGTAAGATTTATGAAAATAATAAAAATGCGAATATATAACCGACACTATCAAAGAAATTATAATCTAGAGAAAGGAAGACGAGAATTATTCCGGCTATCTAAAGGTTAGCATCAAAGACGACGGCAATTTGGAAATGTTTAGCTGGGATATGGGCGGCATAGTGGGGTAATGCTGGGGCGGTGAAGATTATGAATACTGGCTGACCGCAGACAGGGAATACAAGAACACCATCTTATTATGGCTGATTGAAGAAAGATTTGACCATTGTATTGACTTGCCTGATTTTACTATTTCATTCCACTCCCATATTTTTTGTTTTTGACTAACAGTTAGTCCTTTTGTGGTTTCTTTTGGTTTATTCATATTTTTATAGTTAATTGCTAATGGACACACTTTTTAGATAAGCTGGAAAAAATATCGTCTTTACCGTTTTTATCGTCATTCGTTTTATTATTAGGAGATTTTTATAACGGTAAGGACTCAACGTCTATGACGCTATCGTCCGTTGTACCGTCAGTAGTGAGGCTGCTGCCTTGGGGGGATAATGACGATTGATCGGTTAAGATGGTATTTTCGGCGTCTTTTCTAAGACAGATGATTTTTGCTCCACTGCCGTCTTTTCTCATAATCTGCATGCCCGATTCCGCCAGATTGGGTTTTAATTGGTTCAGCCGTTTGCTTAAAACATTAGCCGCCTTGGGGAAGCTTTTTTCTTTATCAGTGTTGGCGCCTTGATTATCAGCCGTCTTTTTCAGCGTCTCTAATAATTGCGATGGAGTGCCCTCCCATTCTGTTCTATCTTTCATAAATTCCATAATCGCCATTGCTTCCAAACTGCCGTAAACCACCTCTTTATTTTGGCTTTCAATGTTGTGATAATAGGCCGTTAAGAATTGGTCTTGGGAATATCCCATGGCTTGGGCGATGGCGCATCCCCAAAGGGCAAAGTCAGCCATCCTGGGCAAGACATTAAATTTGACATCAGGTTTGATTCGCATTGTCTTTGAGATGATATTGAAAATATCACCCAATATGCCCGGCAATTCCTTTTCAAATTCTTCAATTTTTTTTTCTAATCTTCTTTTGTCTTTAGGTATTCTCTCCATTTCAAATATAATGCTTCTGTCCAATAAATCCGGTTTGGTGGCGATCAGGTTTATACCATTCAGTCCAACGCATCGCTTGAAAGTGTAAATAATATCTTCATCATCGGAATAAAGCTCACGTTTGGAAAAACCGCCTTCCGTTACCGCCTTACATAAAATATCTGATGTTGACCCGGATAGGTGCGATATATTGTCAAAGAAAACAAACCAATGGTGCGAGAGTTTTTGGATCAACTCGGCAGTGTTTCGGGGGAATTCAGACACTTCAATCACCGACGGATCAATTAATCTTTTCAATAATTTTGACAAGGTTGACTTAGCCGAACCTTGATCTTCGTAAACAATCAGAATGGGGTGTGGGATATCCGGAATAAAACAGGTGACTAAATAAACCAACAATAATATTTTTTGTTCCTCTTTGTATATTCAACCAAGGTGGTGTTTCACGTTAATTGACGCGCGTTATCACCACGTCGCACTTCGCATACCTCACCCATTATATGCCATGGCTCAAATCTGCTTTCTAAAATGTCCGTATAAAAACCCCAAGTTAGCATCTGCCAAAACATAACCACCAATGACCCGCCACAGCACATAATAGACGATATGCGAAATGCTCATGCTTAAAATACTGGCTACTATAAAACGATAGTGAGTAGCAGGGTGGGGTAATCAATAAACTAATTTTGACACTGTAGAGTGGGTATATAGACATACTCTGTATTATTCATAAAATAAGTTCTAACATCATCTACTATCCGCAAAATAAAATATCTTCACAAGAGGATATTTTTGATTATAAACCATGATCATGATAGAATAATAAATATTAATAACCATAATTGTATGCCTTTCCCAGGCAAGCCAATAAGTAGAGAGCAAATATCAACTTTCATAACAGAAGGACAAGAAAAAACTGGCATTGAGTTTAGCGAGCTAGAAAAAGAGATAACAAACAAAGTCCTTGATGAGTTGCCTGAATCTTTTAATACTGGTTCGTTGACTAAATTCTGCAGAAATAAGGTAGATACCATATTGGCAGGCTACCAAGAAAACCCTGACATAATTACCAAGTCAGATGTTATAAGAAATTATGTACAAAAAGAAATTATTTTTTATTTATATAATGAAAAATTTTTGGAGATTG
>Ga0210019_1000757_pt1 | contig 38502 bp, 38 predicted proteins | sample CryGeyCG2114_020_2_FD_183969 | JGI IMG/M metagenome (GOLD analysis project Ga0210019, IMG submission 183969) | Groundwater microbial communities from aquifer - Crystal Geyser CG11_big_fil_rev_8/21/14_0.20 (SPAdes) (version 2) | ecosystem: Environmental > Aquatic > Deep subsurface > Groundwater ...
GCTGCGGGTCAGGGACTCGAACCCCAATTTACGCCTCCAGAGGGCGACGTGCTACCATTACACCAACCCGCAAATTACACTGCCGTGTTTACGTCCAAGATTCTGCGCCCAAGGCGTGAACTTACTAGTTCAGAATCTACTGATTCAACAATGTAGGGTCACAATACCCCAAATTCGACTGTTTTTCAAGAGCATTTCAAACAACCACTACGCGCCACAGATATGAGGCGTGTGATTATCGTTTTCTTGAGGCATACTACTGCTACGGTGGAATAAAACTATGTGCACACAGCAAGGTAGGCGGGGATGTGTAGTGTTTACTTTTTCAATATATACATGTCCTGGCTAAACCCGCCAACTCCAACCGACTCGACTGCTGAGTCTCCATTCAAGATAAACTCGTATGGACGGCAGTTCATACAACCACCAGATTTGCTTTCTGCGTCATAAGCGCCCTGTGGACAGACAAACGCCTTTTCTATACCATCTCTTTTTGAGATATCCCTCGCTTCTTTTACTTTCAAAGCGACATCGAGAACGCTTTGTCGTGCAGAGTCAATATCTGGAAGTTCCTTTTCTACCATTTTGTCGCTCTCTAAATACCAGTAGCTCGCTTTGGTAACTTTTCTTTTTTTGTGTAGCGCATCACAAAGTAGCAAATATATTGGAAGCTGGAGGGAACTTTCTGTCTCCTCGCGCTTGCCTGTTTTGAAATCCACGATGTGGAGAGATTCAGTCTCTGGCAAATATTCTATCCAGTCCACGAGCCCATTCAAAATAATATTATGTTCCTCGCTCAAATAGAAATTACATGGCATTTTATCTTGCGGAAGCTTGATGCATTTATTCACGAGAAATCGCGGGTCACTCGCGACTTTTTCAAGCATCTCGGTACCGCGCGCCTTGAACCCCGCTTCCTCATCTGCACTCTGAAACCCTCCTTTCTTTCCAGAAACTTTTTTCCAACCCGCATTATAGAGCGCTAGGAGGTCTCTGTTCATCCGCGACTCAGCGGGAAATTCTGCTAGCCCCTCTAGCACATCGTGCACAGCAACACCTAGCGACATATGTGGATTCACAACAGAGACTTTGTGCCCTGTCACAGGGCTCTTGTACATATTGTGCAAGTAATAATAGCGAGGACATTTCAAAAAATCCCCCATCGACGAATGCGACACCCACACTGCGGTATATTTATCAGGCATAATTATTATTTATAGTTCTTCGCGACAACATCTTTATATACAATCGGTATCTCAAGTGCGTCATCATTTTCTGGCAGCCCAGATGGATTATCTTTGCGAAGAATAATCGCGCCTCTGTTGCTATACACATTTTTATCAACGGTAAATGTGAGTGTTGCTTCAAAAGGTACGAAGTCTGTCGTCATCCACTCACTTTTTGCTTGTGCGATACCTTGCGCAATTATTAGACCATCCCAGTTGGTAAGCACCACAGGAAAGCTAGCCTCAAAAAACCATTGCCCGCGAGCTTCACCGGTAATCGTGAGCGGGCTTTTTATAACTTGATTTGGACGAGGATTAGAAATACGGATAATATCAAATTTTTCAAGCTCGTTACCAATACCCTCAACAAATGTTTGAGCATCATATCGACACTGGCGTGGATAACTCTCCATCACCGGACTTCCAGTCGTTACACACTCTTCAAAGTTTGTTACAACGATTGGTACCGAATTGTTTGTAACCCTCCACGTCACGCCAAAACCCAGGATTATTATAGTTGCGAAAATAATAAAGTATTTTTTGTTCATATTTGTTCAAAAAAGAGTTTAACCTTTCTGCGATTGTTATTTGCCTTTTGCGCGATTAACAGCAGTCTTGATAAACGCGGTAAAAATTGGATGCGGTCTCAAAGGTCTTGCTTCAAACTCTGGATGGAACTGCGTGCCTAGAAAAAAAGGATGAACACTTGTCGGAAGCTCTGCTATTTCCATAAGCTTGCCGTCTGGCGACTTGCCAGAAAAAACGAGGCCCTTCGCTTCAAGCGCATCCACATACTCTGGATTAACCTCAAAGCGGTGACGGTGGCGCTCAACTATTTTATCCTCACCATACGCCGTGCGAGCAATGCTCCCCTTTTGTAGCACGGCAGGGTACGCGCCGAGACGCATACTTCCACCCATATTACCCTTCTCCATATTTTCTTTTTGTCCCTCCATAATATCTATTATGAGATGCTTTGATTTTAGATCAATCTCGCGTGATGTTGCGTCTTTGTATCCCAATACATTGCGCGCATATTCAATAACAGCAAGTTGCATGCCATAGCAAATTCCAAAATAAGGAATCTTGTGCTCACGCGCAAAGCGGATAACATTGAGCTTGCCCTCTACCCCGCGTGAACCAAAGCCACCTGGGACTAAAATGCCGTCAAAACCAATCAACTCTGCAATAGGTGGATTTTTGCCTTCAAATGTTGTCGCGGAAAGCCATACAAGTTTTGCTTTTTTGCCCTGCGAAATTGCCGAGTATTTGAGCGCTTCTATAATAGATAAATATGAATCAGCAAGAACATAATCGCCAGTATCAAAATATTTTCCTACTACTGCAATCCGCACCTCATTTTTTACATTGCGCGCCTTGCGAACAAAACCTTCCCACTCGCGCCATTTTTCTGAAGTACCGCGTGACTTCAATTTCAATCGTTTCAAAATCATATCGCCAAGCTTGTCTTTCTCAAAATTTCCAGGCACTTCATAAATACTCTCTACGTCTGGAGCTGAAATGACACTTTCGGGAGTTACGTTGCAAAATAGTGCGAGTTTTTCCTTTCGTTTTACGTCCAGCGCAATATCTGAACGAGCAACAATAAAGTCTGGCTGAATACCTGCGCTGTTTAGGGCACGTACGGCGTGTTGGGTGGGTTTTGTTTTCATTTCGCCTACAGTGCTTGGTGTTGGGAGATACGACACTATCGCAAAAAGCACATCGTCAGGATTTTTAATCTTTAGCATTCTCGCTGTTTCAAGAAATAGAATGTTCTCGTATTCTCCAACAGTGCCACCAACTTCTATAACCACAATCTCTGCTCCTGCTTTGTCTACTGCATGGTTGATACGGTCAATGACTTCATAAGGAATGTGAGGTACCACCTGCACGCATTTACCTTTATACGCGAGAGCTCGCTCTTTCTCAATGACAGAAAGATAAACACGTCCGGTCGTCATGTAGTTGTCGCGAGAAAGCGATGTACCGAGAAAACGCTCATAGTTGCCCATGTCCTGATCTGTCTCGTCGCCGTCCTTGAGCACGAACACCTCGCCATGCTCTGTGGGGTTCATTGTTCCTGCGTCTACATTCACATATGGATCAATTTTCATCGCAGTCACTTTGTACCCGTGCGACTGCAAAATCTTTCCAATGGAAGAAGTTGTTATTCCCTTGCCGACTCCAGAAATCACGCCTCCTACCACAAAAATATACTTGCGTGTTTTCATTTTCATATTGAGTTAGCGCGAGGAATAAAAAACAATGACCAAGTTAAATGCGATTCCACAAATCGCGATTTCAAATTCTCAGCTGATTGCGATGAAAATTTCTTGCTCATGCTATGTGATGGTTCCATAAGATTTAATTTAAGTTTTAATTTGAAATCATTTAACCGGGTAGAAACAAATACAGTAGTTTTACTCCTTATTTATCTCAAATATTTCCGTACTGCTAAATAGCTAGACACAGCGCCGAGGACAATTCCTGAAAAAATAATGATTAGGAAAATCTGTACAAAGTTTGTTACAAAATAGTGCAACAGGTCTACTCCACCATAAAATACTTGTGTAGTACTTTTGAGCCAATATGTAACAGGGTAAAACAAAATTAGTGTAAGGAATGCTGCCACAAGACCATAAAGGATTCCCTCCACAACAAACGGTCCACGGACATACTCGTTGCTACCTCCAACAAGTCTCATAACGCCAATCTCGTCACGAGCAATAAAAATAGCGAGACGAATAGTATTGAATGTGATTAAAATAGAAATTGCAATCATTACAATTGTAATGATGCTTCCGAGCTTTTTAACTCCAGTAATAATCCGCGAGAGCCTCTCTATGGCAACCTTGTTGTCGTTGTAATTTACCTTGCTTACTATTGAAAGATTGCTGTCAGCAGAAAGCTCGGATTTATTTGAAAGAAAGTTTGCAATTCCTTGATACTGTGATGGAGTGCTGGCTTTTACGGTGAGCGCTGCTGGTAGTGGATTGTCGCCTATTTCATCCAGCGCTTGAATAATACGGTGGTCATTTTCATGGCGAGTATGAAATGCAACCAGTGCATCCTCACGAGAAATATAGGTAACATTTTTTACCTCTGGGAGAGTTTCAATTTGTTCTTTTAACCCCAAGATTTCTATCTCTGTAGCCTTTGTGTCTACATAAATATTAATATCAATTTTGTCTTGAAGGTCTTTTAGAGCAGTACCTAGAAATGCAGTGATTAGCAATGTTGAAGCAATCATAAAGAGAGCCACAATCATCACAAAAACAGCAGATAGCGAAACACTGCCGTTTCGCCAAAAACTAATAAAACCTGCTTTTATTATTCTTTTTAGTGCTGTCCAGAACATAAAATTTAGCCGAAAAGTCGAAAGCCCTAAAGTCAAAAGCGGGCTCTAAACTTTCATTCATTATACACAGTATTAACGTAGCAACAAAATTGAATTTCTAGGATTCACTTTCTGAATTTTGACTTTAAGACTTATAAAGCGTATTTGCCTGTAGAGTCATCACGGGTAACCCTACCATGATCCATCGTAATAACACGCTTACCCAGCGCCTCCACTACGCCCTTATTGTGCGTGGTCAAAACAACAGTTGTCCCCATATCATTAATTTTCTTCAAAATTTGGACAATTTCGTAGGTATTAATCGGATCTAGGTTCCCCGTTGGCTCGTCCGCAATAATAAGAGCTGGGTGGTTTACAATTGCACGCGCGATCGCCACACGCTGTAGCTCACCACCAGAGAGCTGTCGTGGGAAATTCCAAATTTTCTTAGTCAAACCCACAAGCTCAAGTACATGAGGCACATCGGAAGATATTTCTTCATCTGATTTTCCAGCGACCTCCATCGCAAAAGCTACATTTTCGTATGCTGTCTTATTTGGTAATAGACGAAAATCTTGGAATATAACTCCTATGCGACGGCGGTGACTTGGGATATCCTTCGCTTTTATTTTTGCGAGATTAACAGAATCAAAAGACACACTTCCTTCGGTAGGGTGATCCTCTCCTAATAGAAGCTTAACAAGGGTTGTTTTACCTGCGCCAGAATGTCCTACAATAGACACAAATTCTCCGTCACTTATAGACAGCGTCACTCCATCAAGAGCCTTCGTTCCATCAGGGTAGTACTTTGAGACATTGCCAAAATAAATCATTATTTTAAGTTTACCAAATTTTTTGAAATGAGGGAAATAGTTTAATTACAATTCCCTCTCTGCTTCAATGAATTTCATTATCTCCCCATTTTCAAGAACAGCGTCAACGTTTGAAGTCTCCACGTTTGTGCGATGATCCTTTACCATTTTGTACGGGTGAAGAACGTACGAACGAATTTGATTCCCCCATTCTATCTCGGTGGTCTTGCTGATATACATTCCGCACTCGGTTGCTTTTCTTTCGTCATCTTGCTTCTTGAAAAGTTTGCCCTTTAGAATTTGAATCGCTTTCTCGCGGTTCTGCTCCTGCGAGCGCTCGGTCTCGACATGCACGGCAATATTTGTAGGAATGTGCACCACACGCACAGCGGTTTCCCTCTTGTTTACATTCTGCCCACCTGGGCCAGAGGAACGGCTAAACTCAATTTTAATGTCATCAGCGGGGATGACGATGTCATCGCTTCCACTGCCCTTAAAATCCGGGATAACTTCTACCATTGAAAACGAAGTATGACGGAGCTGTTTTGCGTTGAACGGTGAAATTCGAACTAAGCGATGCACACCGGATTCATTTTTCAACATTCCATACGCATCCTTGCCATGAATTTCAAGAGTGATGTTTCTGTATCCGCCGTGGTCGTTTTTATTTTCATGCAAAAACTTTACTTCAAAATTTTGCTTTTCAAAAAACTTTAGGTACATACGAACAAGCATGCCAGAAAAATCTTCGGCGTCATCCCCGCCCGCGCCGGAGAAAATAGTCACCACCGCATCTCCTATGTCGTATTTACCGACACCAGCGATTTTTGCCTTGAGTTCCGCTATTTCTTTTATAACAGCCTGCGCGTGAACTTTGTCAGACCAAAAATCAGTCGTAACCATTTCGGTTTCAAGCTCAGCGATTTTCGCCTGCATTTCCTCTTTTGTCATTGTGGTCAAGTATAACAAAAATACCGCATATGCGGTATTTTTGTTCTTGAGCCAACCCCGGGAATTGGTCACGGATTACTAAGTCTTCTCACTTGCTTCGCAAGTTGCGAGGACTAAGTATCCGCTACCCCGCCTCACTGTTTTTGATTACAAAAACATGTTCCGGCTTTCAATCCCGTCGCACGCCAAGCAGTTGGCGTGCTTGGGTTGGCTCAATAAAACTGCTTATGTGGCGTTTTTATTTCTTTGGAGCCAACCCCGGGAATTGGTCACGGATTACTAAGTCTTCTCACTTGCTTCGCAAGTTGCGAGGACTAAGTATCCGCTACCCCGCCTCACTGTTTTTGATTACAAAAACATGTTCCGGCTTTCAATCCCGTCGCACGCCAAGCAGTTGGCGTGCTTGGGTTGGCTCAATAAAACTGCTTATGTGGCGTTTTTATTTCTTTGGAGCCAACCCCGGGAATTGAACCCGGAACCTACGGTTTACGATACCGTTGCTCTACCAATTGAGCTAGGTCGGCATAATATAAGTTTATAAAGTCTATGAAGTTTGTAAAGCACAAAAAAAGCTATCATTACTTATATTGAGCCGATGTACGATAGCTCACTGCACGCTCACAGGCTCGCTCCGATTTAGAAACACACAGTTTCTAAATTTTTCCTCCACGGGGGACAGGTGTTCTCCCGACCCCCCCTCCACTGGTCAATCTTGAACATCGGCTCACAAAATAACTAACCTATCATAAGCAGGTTATTTATTTGAGCCGATGTCCGGGATTGAACCGGAGACCTCGTCCTTACCAAGGACGCACTCTACCAACTGAGCTACATCGGCTGATTTAACATTCTAAATTGTACCCGCACAGTATAAACCATTGTAGTAATCTTGCAGGCCTACCAAGACAGCTACATCGGCTTTGATAGCACTCCGACACGATACACTATTTGAACCATTCTTTCAATCACATATGCGGTCATCTCAATTACTTGGAGGTAATGCATCCAAGTAATGGTTGGCCATTCAGTACCATAAATACAAAAAACGCCTAACGCTACTGCGTTAGGCGTTTTTTGTATTTGCGCGGTGAATGGGACTCGAACCCACGACCTCTCCCGTGACAGGGGAGCGCTACTAACCAGCTGAGCTACCACCGCAAATTCCTTAATTTGCCATACCTTTCAAATACTTCTCTCTTTCTCTCAAGAAAAAGACTATCCTCTAGATGGCTCCCATGATTATACATAAAATTGTATAATTTCAAAGTATCACATGTTCCAAATTGCAGACGATAGCAATTCTCCTTTATTTTATAAACTGAACCACCATCAAAATTATACATAGCGAGCCTTTCTAGAATACTCTCTAAAAATACTTTTGAACATGAGGTGAACGATGCTTGAATTGCAAAATTTCGTGTTTTTCGTTGTTTGTGGATTATACCAGTCCACACATTTCCATCACCATCAAAATACCCCCTCACAAAATCAGAAAAATATTTCTCTGGAACATTTGGTACCACCAAGCTTTTTGTTTTTCGTTCAGAAAATCCAAGTCTTCTTAAATTCTCGCACATTTCAATGCTTCCAATTTGTAACCGATAAAGAGTACTCTCGTTTCCACTCCGTACTCGCACACTAATTTTGTGATCAGACTGAATAGCCTCTCTTATTTGCTCTAGAATTTTTTTGTCAGTAATTTGAATACACCAAAATTGCCCACCACGCTTATTAACAGTGATGTACCCATCTGCGGCAAAGAACCCGAGAACGTACGCCATTTCCGGCGACCATTTTTTAAAGAAACTTTTATTTACTTTTTTAAATACTGGCACGTAAACATTATATCACGTGACAGGAGATTATACTAACCAATCCACTAATAGCGTTTTCTAGTGCCGATGAGTGGAATCGAACCACTGTTTAGGGCTTATGAGTCCCTCGTTCTAACCATTGAACTACACCGGCATTCTTTCAGAATAATTAACATTTAAGCAGAAATGTCGCGCATTTTCAACCCTTTGCTAAAAAATAGTTCGTGAGTTGTTTATTAAGTTATTTCCTGCAAGACCCACCTTTCAGAAATTTCTCTCTACCCAATGCATCATTTTTACTAACGTAGGATTCGACATAAATTAACATCCAATTATAGGCACCTTTGGTTGTTTTACCACCAAGACCATTTTTATGTTCTAAAATTCTACGTTCCAAATCAGCAGTAAAACCAACATACAACATTCCTGAAATTTGATCTTCTAAAACATAAACTTTATACATAGACCAATTGTCGCGTAAAATAAAGTACAAATCAATTCATAATCCTTCATGCCCCGCAAAATTCGTTGCACTCATCGCGGGGCTCACAAAAAAGAAACTTCGTTTCATCGTAGCTTGCCTGCCGAAGCGCCACTAAAAATGAAATGACCAGCATCCTATAAAGGATGCTGGTCATTTCATTTTTAGTGGTTGCGGGGGCCCGAATCGAACGGGCGTCTTCAGGTTATGAGCCTGATGAGATACCGCTTCTCTACCCCGCTATATACCTATAAATCTACCAAACATTAACCATTATCACTACACAACGATGAAATGACGCTTCCGAATCAGCTGATTCGCCCATAATCATACCCGCTATTCTATATAGGTTCGATTCTACCATCTCTATGGGATTTTGCAAGGTAACGTAATGGTGAACGCCTTGCACTCGTCTACCCATTCTACATTCAATATTCAATGTTCTAGTCTAAAGGTACCCCAACTCCTTAAATGCATTGCCAAACTTAGCGATGATATCGCGAGCCATCTTTTTTGACAAATCCATTTCAATGGCTCCTCCGTGAGCGATTTCATTTCTGACCTTGTGCGCCTCCCAAATATCATCATACGAAGCTATTTTTGTACGACTCATTGTTTTCAATTTCTCAGCAACTGTTTCACCCACGTATCCTTGGTCTTCAAGTATCTCATCCAAAATATCATCAGCTTCAAGAATCGCGATTTTCCACTCCGCTGGACTTTCCGAGTTTACGTGGTCAAGCACTACCTGCCACTGAGAAAGTTTTTCTTTTGCAATCATCTCGTCTAAATGAATCGGGGTGTATTTTTCATGTACAATATGATGAACTTCCCGTATTTTTAGCGTCGCCCAAAATGCGCCAGCAAGAAATATTATTCCTACAACAACAAATGTATTTTGCAACGAATGGAAAAAATCCTGAATCGTTTCCAGTGACACCTTGCCCAAAAGAAAAGACACAATCGCAGATGGCGCCTCGCCAGACGAAATCGTATCCACAGTGAGCGGAGTGATGTTGTTGCCAATATAAATAAATAACGCTATACCCAAAACAATTGCGACATCGCGAACTATTGTGTCTGGAGACGGAGATGGAGCTTTTTCTGCCATATATTAAATATTAGTAAATCCGCGAACTTTTTCAAAATCCTTGCCAATAGAAAATAGCGCTGACTCTCCAAAATGTGGAGCGATAAATTGAATCCCGAGTGGCAGTTTCGCGCCATCCTCATCTGCAAATCCAGACGGGATGGAAATAGCAGGAACGCCAGCAATGTTCACAGGCACTGTAAAAATATCCGCAAGGTACATTTGAAGCGGGTCTGATGATTTTTCACCGATTTTAAAAGCAGGAGTGGGGGTTGTAGGGGTCGCAATAATATCCACGCCCTCAAACGCTTTCTCTAAATCTTTTTTGAGCATCTCGCGCACAGCACATGCGCGTCCATAATATGCATCATAATAACCCGACGAAAGCGCATATGTACCGAGCAGGATTCTGCGACGCACCTCACGACCAAAACCCTCTCCTCGCGAACGCATATAGTCCTCTAGAAGATTCGTGCCGTCAACATGGTACCCATATCGCACGCCATCAAACCGCGCAAGGTTTGAGGAAACTTCTGCAGGCATCAAAATATAGTAAACAGAAAGCCCGTGTGCGAGCGAAGGCAAGGAGATTTCTTTCACTTCATATCCTGCCTTTTTCATTTGCTCAATGGACTCTTCAAAATTTTTCAACACGCACTCATCAACGCTTTTTGCATACACAAACTCTGTTGGTACACCGATTACTTTCGGAGACCTAAATTTCGGATGCACGAAGTCGGCAGGATAGGACGTACTATCCATCGGGTCATGCCCTTTGATACAATCAAAAATAATTTCTGCGTCCTCTACAGTTTTTGCAAACGGGCCTGCCTGGTCAAGCGAGCTCGCCATAGAGATCAAGCCAGAACGCGACACACTGCCGTAGGTAGGTTTAAGCCCCACAACTCCACAAAAGGACGCTGGCTGTCGGATAGACCCTCCGGTGTCTGTACCGAGTGCTCCAAGACAAGCTCCCGCAGAGAGCGCCGACGCAGAACCGCCCGAGGAACCTCCGGGAACCCGAGTTTTATCGTGAGGATTTTTTGTAACTCTGAATGCGGAGTTTTCTGTGGAGCCACCCATCGCAAACTCATCCATATTTGTGCGACCGATAAACACAGCGCCTGCCTTACGAAGTTTCTTTGCCACAAATGCATCATATGTCGCCGTGTAATTTTCAAGCATCTTTGAGGATGCGCTTGCAATACGTCCTTTTATTAAAATATTGTCCTTTATCGCAATTGGGATTCCAGTCATCATTGTCGCGTTTCCACTATCTATCATTTTTTGCGCTGTCTCCGCCTGCGCGCGCACGTCGGAGAAAATTTCCAAATATGCGTTGAGATCACGTGTCTCATCAGCAACTTTCAAAACTGCTTCAGCAAGGTCAAGCACACTCATTTTTTTACTAATGAGAAGTTCGTGAGCTTCTTTGATTGTTAATTGTTTAGTGTCGGGAGTCATGGGGTTAAATGTTACATGTCAATTGTCAATTGTTCCTAAAGTATCTTTTTGACCGAAACACGATTACCTTCGCGCGCAGGAGCCTGTTTCAAGATATCCTCTGTGAAAATCCCCGGCTCGTGTGGGTTAGTATCCTCCCGCATAACATTGCGAAGTTCGCCAGCAGTTGTGGCACCAAACTCTGCGGTAACCTCGGTTACTTGCGACACATACGCCAAAACTTCCTCAAGGTCGTGCCTGATGAGTTCTTTTTCACTATCTGAAACTGCAATGCGTGCAAGACCAGCAAGATGTTCCACATCCTTTAGTTCAATCGCCATAGAAAACCATAATAACACAATGTTATGCCTCACGACTACTATGTCCGTATAATATACTATAGTATATTATACGGACATAGTACGTAGAGAAGGTTATTTGACCTTTTCCAAAAACTTTTGCTCGGTAAGAATAGGGACGCCCAATACCTGCGCTTTAGTATATTTTGAGCCTGGTTTTTCACCAATAATCACATAGCTTGTTTTTGAGGACACACTTTCGGCTATTTCGCCACCAAGGGCGCGTATTTTTTCTTTTGCTGTATCGCGAGACAATGTCACAAGTGTTCCCGTGAGTACAAATGTCTGCCCAGACAACTTTCCCAGCAAAGCTTCGCCACGGGGCATGCTTTTGACTTTTATCTGATGGAGAAGTCTGTCTAAAAGAGCGCTGTGATGTTCGTCGGCAAACCAGCCAGCGAGTGAACGCGCGACTACTTCCCCTACTCCATACACATTATTAAAATCTTCAAATTGCGCCTTGCGGATTTTTTCTATACTTCCAAATGCACCCGCAATATCGTGTGCTGTCTCCTCTCCCACGTGCTCTATAGAAAGTGATGTTAGGAACTTGCCTAGCGTGACTGTTCGCGCGTTATCAATCGCCTCTACTAAATTCTTTGCTGATAGCTCCGCAAAGCGAGGTAATGGAAGCACGTCACCAAGCGTGAGTGTAAAAATATCATCAAAGTTGCTAATAAGCTCGGCATCCAAAAGCGCGTCAATAACTTTGGGGCCACACCCGTCTACATTGAAGCATTTTTTAGAAACGAAATAATAAAACTTGCGACGCTTTTGCGAAAACATATTTTTATTCGTACAGCGGTGCGCCGATTGCCCGGGGATGCGTTCAATCGGGCTCGTAGTGCCGTCGGTTTCTTCTACAAATTTCGGAAACACAAACTTTTTCTCCTTGCCTGTACGCATTTCTTTTACCACAGCGACAATGTCAGGAATCACGTCTCCCGCTTTCTGGAGGATAACAGTGTCTCCAATTCGCGCATCCAGACGCTCAATCTCATCTTCATTATGAAGCGTTGCGCGAGAAACTACCGAGCCCGCAACCAATACAGGGCGAAGGTGCGCAACCGGTGTCACTACACCGGTACGTCCAACCTGAAGTACAATGTCTTCAAGGACTGTCGTAACCTGCTCTGCGGGAAACTTGAACGCTATACCAAAACGGGGTGCCTTGCCAGTGTAACCGAGCGCGTCTTGGTACTCTTTTTCGTTTACTTTTACCACGACGCCGTCAATCCAGTAGTCTTCCTTTGATGCTCGCTTTTGCCACTTCTGCCAGAATGCGATTACTTCTTCAATTGTTTTACATTCTACAAAATGTTCATTTACCTTAAAGCCGAGTTTCTGCAAAAAAGCAAGTTCTTTTGTTTGTGTGTTTGGAATTTCTTTATCAAGGGCGGTTACATCATAAATAAAAACATCAAGCGTGCGTGCTTTCACAATGGCTGGATCAAGCTGGCGTATCGTCCCTGCGGCAAGGTTTCTCGGATTTGCATACGGCTCATGGCCGGCTTTTATCTCTTCTTTATTCAAACGCAGAAGAGTAGACTTTCCCATCCATACCTCTCCTTCAAAAACTCCCGAAACCTTCTCATGAAGTGAAAGCGGTACTGACTCAATCATTTTTATGTTTGCAGTCACATCTTCACCAACGATCCCATCGCCACGAGTTGCAGCGGTTACAAGAAGACCCTTCTCATATGTAAGCACAACCTTGAGCCCGTCAATTTTTAGTTCACACACGTATGATGGTGAAACTTTTTTTACCTCACTTGGACGTCCGGTTTCCAAGTGAGTTTCAAAGCTGGGAGCCTTTGCAAGCATATTCTTCACACGCGTATCAAACTCGCGCATTTCTTCTGGAGAAAAAGCGTCATTAAAAGACCACTGAGGAACAGTGTGTTCCACTTTTTTGAAACCCTTTAATGGCTCCCCAGCGACACGCTGTGATGGCGAGTCGGGAGTAATTAAATCAGGGTACGCTTTTTCAATAAGCACGAGCTCGTGCTTCAGCGCATCAAGAGCTTCGGGTGAAATCTCGGACTTATTTAATACATGATACAGGTACCTATGATGCTCAATGGTTTTCCGTAACGAATCTAGGCGCTCCATCGCCTCACTCTTTGTTTTCGAATCAGCTGGCAGTTCACCAGAGCTGTGCCGTGACACGCGTCCTGGACGCAAACTGTTATTTGTTGTATTCGCTCGCATATATTTAAAAACTAAATCCGAGTCCGCGTTCCACACGGCGAGGATTCGTTGACCCGCATGCATCGTTATACCCTCGTGCTTCTGTTGTTGTTGCAGTACCATTCCATGCGACTCTTATGTTAACGCATCCTCCGCTTGGAACATCGAGGTTAAACCCTGACCCTGTTGTGCTGTTTCCTGGAGTCCATGTAGCTGGAGCTATTGTCACACCAAAACAGGTTACGGGTGATACAGTTGTATGGATTTGATAATATAGCACGCATTCAAGCCCCTCATCTGCTGCAGAAAATGCAATTTGCGTCTGCTTCCAGAAGGACGCAAAAAGTAGCTCTTTGTAAGTGCGGTTATAAACACCAAAGCCTACAGCAAGCGCTACACTGCTCACCAAAATCGCTATCAAAAGCACCGCGCCTTTTTGTTTTGTTGAATTATTTTTCATTTTTATGGTATAGCCCATTTGAATAGATACTCAGATACTGTAATTGTACCAGTCTGCCCACCTGTCTTCCATTCCACAGTAGATGTGACTTTGCGTTCTGTTGTTCCCGAACCCACACTTGTTATCGTAATAAGGCGTGTAAATTGAGTTGCTGTTCCTCCGCTTTGTTCATAAAAGTCTCCATTGAGATACACAGGCTTCTGACCCGCAGTAGAAATATTGAGTGATGCTGAACTTGCGTTAACTGTATAATAGTATGGACTTGTTAATGAAAATATGTCAGATGCAGAACCAGCAAGCATGTCACTATCCCTTTCCTGCCTTACAACCTCTATCCCCTCCTGCGCAAGATTGATTGCAACCATTTGGTCTTTTGCATAATAAAGTTTGTGGAGCGCATCACCTATTAGCGAGATAGGTCCAACTACCGCAATGAGCAATATCGCGATAGCAACAAGAGTTTCGACGAGGGTGAACCCGCGATGGGCTGAATGTCGAATGTCGAATGTCGAATGTCGTGTCGGGCTGAAATTAGGAAAAACTGAATCCTGTATTTTAGATTCCATATTCCATATTCCATATTCCATATTCTGTTCGTTATTGATTATCATATGCGCGTTGTGTTACCGTTGTCTGAATTTTAAAACCAGATTCAGTAGTGCCAGAACCAAGAGAACCGTCAATAACAATAACCACCATTGGTTGTTCATTATCTGCCGACCCAACAGCGCTTCCAGAAACAATAAATTTTAAATTTGAAATAGTAATTTCCGTAGATGTAATTGGGGTTCCATCACGCAAAATACTGAAATTAGTATTATCCCAACTATAAGTCACTAAATTTTCATCCTGGTCCTTAAAGGTGAGAGAGCTTGATCCACCAGCACAATCAGTTGGAGCGCCTATTGCACCACAATCATATGATGACCCTGTCTTAATTCGTCGCGACATATCCTCAAGCGCGATATTAAGATTGTCGGCAGCAACACGCACCGAACGCGCCTTGCGGTCAGTATTTACTATTGATAGTAACGCGCTTGTTGCTATAAACATGATAATCGTAAACAAGCCAAGAGAAACTATCATCTCGACGAGAGTGAACCCACTTCTGGAACAATTGACCTTCGACAATTGACAACTGACAGCAGGTTTTCGCGCAGAGGAAACTCGTGAGTCAGATGTTCCATTTCCCAATCGCATCCTATCAGTTGTCAGTTGTCCGCGAAGCGGGGTCAATTGTTCACCTCGTATTTTGTTAATTGTTAATTGTTTCATGTCAATTGTTCTTACTTCATATTATTGAAGTGAAATTTGCCCAGCACTCGTTATACTTATTGTTGATGTTTTACCAGTATTTGAATCTGTTAGGATTATAGTTAGCAAACCCTTAGAAACTGCTTGTGATGTAGCATTCGCAATAAAAGCATCTGGATTCGGCCGCTCAAAAGTAACATTCGCGCCATATGTTGTGCCACAAGCTATTCCATCACACAAAAGACTGGTAACAGAGATTGAGTTCCCCCATTTTGTAGCATTATTTATAAGACCTGCATCTTCATTTATATCAAACAAATGATTGCCGTTAATATCTGCAAAAAATTTAAATCCGTTCCTGTTTAAGGCGTCCGTGTTGAGATACACTCCATACGGCACCTCAAATGATGCGCCAACTCTTTTTGTCCCCACCCCGTACACCTGCGCTTGGCGTAATGCGAGAACAATATCTTCGGAAGCATTTGCGAATAGCGCATTTGTGTTGTATCCACGATAATTTGCAAGAACTACACCGGTCAATACTGTAAAGATGCCGATTGAAACGAGGACTTCAACGAGGGTAAAACCGCGAGTACGCAGAAAACTAAAAACTGACAAATGACAACCCGCCTGCCATCGCCCGACTGCTTCCTTTGAGCGATAGGCAGTGGCGGACAGGCTGACAGCCCCATGATGACACATATGTTGTGTGTCTTTGCGATGAGATGCTCCTCTGTGGCAATCTAGGGCACATGGGTTGCTTCGTTCATTGCAATGACGAGTCGTCTGACTCATAAATGTTGTATGTTGAGTATGTTTTGTCATAAAAAAGTAATGAAGTTCACAGAGCCATCAAAAAAGTTCACTCCTGTAAAGTATACGATAAAAACAGCGAGAATAAGGAATGGCCCAAATGGGATTTCGCTTTGCATTGATAAGGGAACTTTTGGCTTTTGGTTTTGAGGCTTATGACTAGCATACGCACTCACTATGATGGCAACTCTTTGAGTTGCCATCATAGTGAGTGCGTATGCGGCTCCTATCCAAAACGCGAGCATAACAGCCGAACCACCGAGCGTCGCGCCAAGGAACCACCCTATTCCAAGCGCTAGTTTGCCGTCACCAAGACCGAGCCAGCGACCCTTTGATACAAACCAGAGCGCCCAAAACGGGAAAAATAGCATTGGCCCCGCGATAAGTGTCCAATAATATGGAAAATGTAATAGTCGCTCAAAGCTTGCCAGTGTGGACCAAATAAACCAAAAGAGAGAAAGTAGCGCAGAAAAAATGGCTAGCCCATCTGGAATAATCTGATGTCTCATATCATAGACCGCAATCACCAAAAGTGTTGAAAAAATAACTATCAAATACGCAGACTCAATTGGTGTTTTCTGTAATAAAAATACAGCAACAAAAATGATGCCCGAAAGAATTTCAACTATCGGGTACTGCCACGAGAGACGCACGTGGCAATCTGCGCAACGACCGCGTGAAGCCAAAAAACTAAAGACCGGAATGAGCTCCCGCCATGTGAGCGTCCTTCCGCACGAGAAACATTGCGAGCGACCCGTAAGCGGTGAGGTCCCGCTGTTGTAGCGATAAATAACGACATTCAAAAAACTACCGATGATGGTGCCGAGAATAAAGACAAAAATAAGGGCAAGAATTTCCATACAGCCATTTTACCACAAAACAAAACACTCGCCGAATATGGCGAGTGTTTTGAAATCAATGTGCGTTATATTACAACACACTTTTACTGAATTAGTCTGCCCAAGAGTCTGCGATCGAGCCGTGAATTTAGTAATTCAAAATCTGCTGATTCGTGACTGCCTCCATTAACCTAGCATGCTACACCAGTAGCAACAGCTGCTTTCCCTGTTGAAGCACCAGTTGAGTCAACACACCAGTAGGTATTTGCGCCATCTGCAACTTTCAATTGAACAGAAACTACCCACGCAGATGTTGTAGAGCCACAGAAGCTTGCTCCCCCAGATGCGGTAATCGCTGCATTAACAGCCTTGTTAATAACAGCTGTATCAGGAAGTGTAGTTGCAAAAAGAGAGCTTGCTGTTGGCGATGTACATGAACGAGCATTTGCCGCCGTTCCATATCCATTAGGCGTTCGCCCATCATATACAAGCTCAGCTTGTGCTCGTATGTTTGCCAGGTTTGCCTTGATTGCTGCATTCGCTCCTTTTCCGCGCGCGCTGTTGAGTGACGCGAGAACAACAGATGCAAGGATACCGATGATTGCGATAACAACCAAGAGTTCGATAAGTGTAAAACCTTTTTGTTTCATATTTTTATAAACGAATAATTAAACTTAATAAAAGCTATACTAATCCTTATAATGACGACCGAGGAGCATATTAGTGAGTAATCTCACTCACGATGTCTGAGGGCTGTCATTATATATACTCATATATTAGCTCATAAGCTCGGAAATAAAAAGTAAACTTTTTATTTCCCTCGCCTTACGTCGCTAATAAATTTCTATTCAAACATTTTGTGAGAGAGAGTGGCATGGCCATCGGCCACCCTCTCTACCACACCCGTATATTGTACCACCTATACTATTTTTAATGCAACAAGGTTTATACACAATTGACATTTGACCAGTGACAATTGAAGGAATGCAAATAAAGGAAGGTCGGGTCTTGGGGATGGGCTCATAAATGCCCTACCTTGGATGCGGGAGTAGTTTTCCTTCAGCAAACGACTCCCTGTCAAATATCCGCGTAGCGGTGTCAGTTATCAGTTGTCGGACGCGCGCGAAGCGCGCGGGTGCTACACATTCCCCGCAATCTGGTAAATTGGAACAAGGACAGATGCAAGCACTCCACCAACGCCAATACCTAATGCCACGATCATTGCGGGCTCAATCATAGAAATCACCGTATTAATAGCATTCTCAACTTCCTTTTTGTAAAAGAATGAAAGTTTTTGAAGAATGTTTCCAAGCTCACCTGTTTCTTCTCCAACCTTTACCATCTGAATCATCACGTTGGGAATTTCCGGGTGCCTCATGAGCGTCGCCGAAAGCGGCGCGCCACCTTTTACGGCGATAACCGATTTCTTGAGAATGTTTTGATAAATTTCATTATCAACAACCTTTCCAGTAATTTCGATTGAACGCACCATAGAAATACCGTTGGCAAGCATCACATGCAGATTGTCTGTAATACGTGACAAATATAGTGTCCGATAGAGATTGCCTATGACAGGGAACCAGAGCTTTGTGTGCGCGAGAAATGTTGTTCCACGAGTAAAACGCCATACAAAAAATAGGCCAGCTATAATAACCATTGCTACAAACACGCCATAATTGACCATTAATGAACTTATCTTTATAACGATCGTAGTATAAATAGGCACTTCCTGTCCGCTCTGTGTGATAATGTCCGAAAGTTTTGGGATAACAAGTGTTAGCATAAGAACCATAACTACTACGAATGTAAAAATAACAAAGGCGGGATAGATGAGAGCTCCTCTAACCTTTGACATAAGCTCGTACGAGCGCTCCATATAATCCGCTAGAGCGCCAAAGGTTTCTGAAAGCTTGCCGGACTCCTCGCCACCGATAACCATATTTATATAAAAATCCGAAAATAAACTTGGGTGCTTGAAAAGAGCGCCAGAAATAGGAACACCGTTTTGAATGTCGTCGGAAATCTCGGTAAATTTTTTCGCGACAAGCGGATTTTCCGCTTCGGTGGCAATCAGACGGAATGTTTTCAATGCAGGAACGTGCGCGTCTAGAAGCGTTGCGATCTGCCGTGAAATAATTGACATTTCCTTCGTTGAAACACGATTGAAAATGTTGATATCAATCTCAAAAAGGTTTCTAGAGTCAGCAGAGCGTACTGAAACCACCACAAGGCCACTTCTCTGGAGCGCATTTACAGCAGAATCCTGATTCTGCGCGTCAATACCGCCTGATGTTTCTATCCCCTCTTTGGTAACTGCTTTGTATATAAATAGCATGGCTGATTTTTAAGGAGTGAAACGACTTTTAAAATCGTCACCGAGCACCATCGTGTTACAATAATTATAGCATCATATCTATTTTACTGGAACAAACTACATTGTAATACTATATTTAGTGGTGATGGTGCTCTCGGTCAAGAAAATATATTCGCATTACTCATTATTTTCTACGACTGCAACATCCTTTCCAAACCTTTAGGATTAAATGAAAATAGAAGCGCAGTTTCCAGAGTAATTTCACCCTTAAGCACTAACTCTGACAAGCTCCTATTCATATCAATCATACCATCTTTCATTCCTGTTTCAATAATAATATCAATTTCATGCGTACGACCTTCGCGAATTAGGCTTGATACTGCGGTATTGTTTATTAAAAGTTCATACGCTGGGATAAGCCCACCTGAAATACGTGGCACAAGGCGTTGCGAGAAGATCCCCACTAAGCTTTCGGCAAGCTGAACACGAATCTGCGACTGCTGATCCCCAGGGAACGAGTCAATAATACGGTCAATCGTTTGCGATGCGTTGTTTGTGTGAAGCGTGGAAAGAACAAGGTGTCCCGTTTCCGCGGCTGTTACCGCAGTTGAGATTGTTTCTAGGTCTCTCATTTCACCGATCATAATCACGTCTACGTCTTGGCGGAACACTGATTGAAGACCTGACCTGAAATCTTTGGTGTCAATGCCAACTTCGCGTTGGTCAATGATTGCTTTTTGAGAATTGAACAAATATTCTATTGGATCCTCTATTGTCACAATATGTTCCGCGCGTTCGCGATTGATAAGCTCCAGCATAGACGCGAGAGTCGTGGATTTGCCCTGCCCAACAGGCCCAACCACAAGGAAAAATCCTTGCTTCTTTCTTGTGAACATTTCTAGAATAGGCGGTAGATTTAGCTCGCTGATTGTCTTGACCTGTATTGGAATGGCGCGAAGAGCGATACTCACAGCATTTTTCTGGTAAAATGCGCTTCCGCGGAAACGGCCCTTGTTATGAAAATCATAAGAAAAGTCAATTTCCTTGTCTGCGAGAAAACGCTCTTTGAAATCTGGAGTGATAATTTGTGTAAGCACCCCCATTGTGTCTTCAGGAGTCAGCACTGCTAAATTCATCAAAGGCACCAGATTTCCGGAAACACGAAATGTTGGGTAATGCCCTGCAGAAAGATGAATATCTGAAGCACCATCGGATATTGCGCGAGCGATAATCACCTCAACTTCTTCTTTGTAATTACGATTTGTCATATATATTAATCAACCTTAGCAAATGATTCCTCTCCGCCAAGAACAACCATTACTTTTTCTACAACCTCAGATGGAGTCGCGGAAGCTTTTATTACATAGCCATTTGCTCCTAGAGTGCGTCCTTTTTCCACATCCGTTGGTTGCCCAAGATTTGAAAGCACAATAACTTTTGCGTTTGGCGCAAGATTTTCGCTCTTTATTATGCTCAGGAGTTCAAAACCATCCATGGTGGGCATCACAATATCAAGAAGCATTATGTCTGGGATGATTCCACCCTTTAGTTTGTTTAGCGCGTCAACGCTTCCAAATGCCTGAATAACATCATACCCCTTCTCCTTGAATTTAAATGTGTACATATCAAGAAGAAACTTGTCGTCGTCAACAATAAAAATCTTTTTAGGCGTTGTGTTTGGTTCCATAATAAGTTTATTATACCACCGCGCAGTCTTTAAGCAAAGACTGCGCAACATTTGACATGTGACCACTGACGTTCACCAGATTCTTCCTTGGTACATTTGACGGGGTTCGTGCCAGGTTTTCTGTCCGTGAAGCGGTGCCAAATGTTACTTGTTACTTGTTCCCCTACAAAGTATTTATCTCCTGGAATGGCACAAACCTATCCATACTCTTCAAAATTGCATCCTCTTTCATGGAGATCATGCCCTTCTTGCGTGATGCCTCACGCAAGCTAACCTCCGTTGGTTCAGCCAAAATTATTTTCTCAATATCCTTGTCAACATTAAACACCTCAAATACCGCAAGGCGTCCTTTTGTTCCAGAGGAACATTCAGCTATTGGAACCGTCTCAAAAAGCGGTCTTCCGATATCTAACATTCTCTTAAACTCGTCTGGAAGATCATTGAACTGCTTCTCAACTATAATACCGATAGCTCCATCATTTGGAACTTCCATTTCAGCTCCTTGGCAAATTTTTTTAACAAGACGCTGAGCGACAGAAAGTATCAATGTTGGCGCGATGAGATACGGATCGATACCCATATCTATTAAACGCGGAATAGCGCCAATGGCTGTATTTGTGTGAAGTGTAGAAAGCACAAGGTGCCCAGTGAGTGCAGCTTGAATAGCAAGCTGAGCTGTCTCCGCATCGCGTATTTCACCAACCATTATGATGTCTGGGTCCTGGCGAAGTGTAGTGCGGAGGCCTGTTGCAAAAGTATATCCAATCTCAGGACGAACTTGAGACTGACTAATGCCACCCATATTGTACTCAACAGGGTCTTCCAAAGAAACAATGTTTTTTGTTTCTTTATCCAACTCGTTCAGCATAGAATATAGTGTTGTTGATTTACCAGAGCCGGTTGGGCCAGTGATTAGAATAATTCCATACGGACGTGCGAGCGCGTTTTTCACTAACTCAAGGTGTTCAGGACGAAAGCCAATACTATCAAGCTTTTGAACACCTTTTTGCGTGTCCAAAATACGCATTACAACTTTTTCTCCGTAGTATGTTGGAAATGTTGAAACACGGAAGTCAATTTTACGTCCATCAATGCGCGCAGAAAAGCGTCCGTCCTGAGGTTTTCGTTTTTCATCAAGCTTTAGAGACGCAAGGATTTTAATACGCGCAACAACGGAGTTATGAACATTTGTTGGAAGTACGAGACTGGTAAAAAGCTCTCCATCCACACGGAAACGCACACGCACATTTTCACCAGTGTGTTCTATGTGCACATCAGATGCTCCACCTTCGGTCGCGTGTCGCAATATAACAGCAGTAATCTTTGCAACTGGCGCGTCCTCCACAACATGCGCTTCCTTTTTGGCTTCCGTGCCAGCCTTCTCTTCTGGCTTTTTTAGTAACGCTTCCTTGTCTACGTCTTTGATATCAACTTCAAGCTCTGAGAGAGCCTTTGTAACCTCGCCAGTAAGTCCACGGTAACTTTCAAGGATCACTTTCAGATCATCGTTTGAAATGAGAAATATTTTAAACGGCATACCGAGTTTTGTCGCGATGAACTGCAAAGCGTCGCGCGCCTCGATATTTTCCGGGTCGGTAATGCCAATTTCAAGCACTTCATTCACAACTCCAATGGGCACAAAACGATAATACGACGCGGAGTCTTCGGGAATATATTTCAATATTTCGAAATCCACGCCTTTTCCTTTCAAGTCGCGCGTTGGTAGGTTGTAATAAAATCCGCGACCCTTTAGAATATTATCCTTGGTCACACCCGCCTTTGTGAGCACGTCCTCTACGCTCGCTCCTTCATTTAGGCGCGCTGAAAGCTCGGTAATCGCTTCCTTTTTTATAATCCCGTGAAGCGCTAATGTGTCAAGGATTGCCATAATAATTAAATGCCTGTGTCAAAGTCGCCGAGCAAACCATCTGGGACCGGTGCTGGCTGCGTGCTGGTTTGTTGAGTTGCGCTCTTGCCTACCACTATCTCCTGTGCCTTCATTTTTACTTTCCACTCGGGTTGAACGAATGGGTTATCTCGTCCTACCACCTCTTCAGGTATGGATACAGAAAAATTTTCAAGATTGCTGAATGCAGGCATATCAAAAAATACCTTTGAGCGCGATATGGCGTCTGAGAGGTCTGTAAGATCCTTCACTGTGGCGTCAATCTCAACGCCAATAAATGCTGTTTGCTCCGCTATCCTCGCAACCGATTGAACAGAGGTTACAATTTCGGTGTCTTTTTTAAATAGAACAAAATACCCAGCGACAAAAACTCCGGCAATAACTGCCCCAGTGAAAATATTTACTATCAGCGATTTTGTTTGTTCTTGTTGCATATGATTATTTTAAAGAGTAAGTCTCTATTGTCATAGAGTACTGATACGTTGGGAAAAGTGGCGCCCTCGGAGCTGATGCCGAGGTATCAACTGCAGTCGGCGAAAACGATAGAGAAACAACATCAATCACACCCAAGCTTTTCTCCATATCATCAAGAAACGCCTGAAACGTTTCAAATGTGGTCATAAATGAAAAACTTGCCTTCGTCGCCGCGTATTTTCCTACTGTAGGTGTCCCACTCTGGGTAATTTGTTGCGCCAACGAGCCCTGCGCTTTGTCTATCTTAGAGCCCAATGACATCACGTTAACGAGACCCTGTAATGCCGTGACTCCAGAGGATGCTCCTGCGCTTACTACACCGTTGACAGGCTCCTCAACTTTAATATCAGACAAAATAATTTTATTTTTTCTTCCGATGTATTGCATGTTGTTTGCAAAGCGAATAGGATCAATTGTTTCAGGAAGAAAAACATCAAACCTATCCATGCCTGATTTTTCTATCCCACCGAGTTTTGTTTTTGTTTCATCAATCAACATCTTTATTTCCTTCGATTGACCAAGAACACTTGTGAGTGATTCAATATCTCCACGAAGCTTCGCATTTAGATTGTATGCTGGCAAAACATACAAAAACGCGAAAACTATGGAGAGTATGAGAATTACGAATGAGATAATTGGTTTAGTCATGATTGTATAAAAATATTACCAAAATTTAAACTTTAGCCAGAGTTTTCCTAACATAGACGGCTCCGATGTCTCAGGTGTTAATGTTACTCCGCTAGGCTGTTCCGTCGTCCAGTCACCCGACAAACTGTCTGTCACTGTTGTTTGCGAAACGGACTCTGAATCTGCGACATCTGTCTCTGCAACATCTTCTGGTATTGAAGACGAGGCTGTCTTATCTTCAGAAACTGACGGACTAACGGATGGGGTTGATTCCGTAGCAGATTTCTCAACTTGTGATTCAGTGTCTCTCGACCCGTCAACATTTTTGGTATACAAAAGAAAATCCGGTTTAAACACCATCACAAGTCTAAATTTTATACTGCCAAATTTTGTAAGAGCGATATTGTCAATTGAAAATTCTAGAAGCTCATCTGTTTTGCCACTAAGAACATCTGCCTGAAATGCTAGCGAAGCGTAATTTTTCGCTTCGCCTTCAAGGTCCAGTGTAGCTCCTCTAGAATCGCTCTTGAGCGAAAATTTGTTATACAAAATACTTTCTGTAGTGTTGTCTGACAAAAAAACAAACACTGGGGACACGACTCTGTGCGCACTGAGAATATCGTTGGCAAGATCAACACGAGCGCGAAAGACTCTCGCCTCCGCGACCTCCGGCACATCTTTAAATTTTTGTTTAGCCTCGCCTATCTCTGTCGTTTTTTCAACAATCACTAAATTAAGCTTGTTGTTGTAATAATACAGCCCGACAAACGAACCCGCGACCAAAACAAAAACTATTCCAGCAAGCAACCCTATCGCGCTTTGCGGACGACGTCGCTCCAAAAAGGACTCCTCGCGAACGAGCGATCCTTTTGGTATGAATGAAACCTTTGGGTTAGAGCCGTCCATATTTATATTTATTATACTACACTTTAATGTTACTCTTCCAGTCCTTTTAGCGCAATACCAACCGCAACTGCAAAGTTGGGGCTAATTTCTTTTATTGTTGTTGCCAAAAATGCTGGCGAGTCCACGCGACTAAGCGGATCGCCGACAGAAACAGGAACATTCTTGAAATTTTGAGCAACAATTTTTTCAATTCCTTTCAAGCGCGCGCCACCTCCAACCAAAATTATTTTCTCAAGCTTAGTGTTGTGCTTGTGTTCATAATTTTCCGCAAATCGCGCGGCTTCGTTCATTATGTTTACCAGCAAAAGTTCCGAGACAGCTGAAACATCACGACCTTCTGCGTCACCAATCATTCCAACTCTGCATTTTATTTCCTCTGCCTTGTCAAAAGTAATCGCCTGCGCGCGAGAAAGACCGAGTGTGATATCTTGCCCGCCAACAGCTATTACATGTGACCCTCGGACAACACCTTCGTTTATAATAGCGAGCTTTGTGCTTCCCGCACCAATGTCTACTACAAGTATTGGAGACATATCACTACCAACAACCGAGCGAAGTGTGCTAAAAATTTCAATCTCAAAATGTGATGTTCCGCCTGGGATCTGCGCGCTTCGTTTAACTAATTCATATTTTTTGATAACTTCATTATGAATTGCCGCAATAATAACTTCTATATTGCCAACTATTTTTGCTGTATCTGGTGATGCGTTTGCAATCGGTTCTATTTCAGACTTTCTTTTTGGAAGAACCCACCAATCAAGAGAAACCTCGGTAATAGGCACAGGGATATGTCGGCGAGCTTCTAGTGGAATCATTGAGTCAAGATCCTTCTTCACAACATCAGGCAACTCTACTACAGTAAGAAAGCTCGCGCTAAAAGGAATAGCGATAAGTGTGTGGCGCGCGATTATACCCGATTCCTTTAAAAGGTCCCTGAGTGCCTCTGCGACTTTTTCAGTAGGAAGATTTGTCGCCTGCCCTACTCCTGCGCCTGCCATCGGCCCAAGCGCTATCTCACCATAATTTTTTAAAACTATTTTCTCTTCCACTTTTTCAAGCATCACAACCTTAATAGAAGAAGATCCGATGTCAATACCCAAAACAGCACCCTTGTGTCCTCCTCCAAAAACATGCTTGATTGATTCTAAAGATAAGACCATAGTGATATATACTAATAGTATAACATACATCACATATTTCTGTTCATATAGTTATCCACATGCGCTATTTATTATCAATATTCAACTCAATAATTGACGCCATTTTCCCGATGGAGTGCGCAGGTTGCGGAAGGAACGGCATTCTATTGTGTGAGACATGTATAGAGAATACTCAAAGGGCTCCTCTGCCCGAGCATGCGTTCATTAATGCTATTTTTGATTACAACAACAAGACAATCAAACGCGCGATATGGAGCCTCAAATACAAAAATGCGCGCGGTTTTGCAGAAATATTTGCTCCTTACTTATACGATGAAATAATAGGCGCTCTTGGCAACGAGCTATTTATTTCTGGCGGAGAAAATATTTTACTTGTGCCTGTTCCTCTCCATAAAAAACGCCATCGTGAACGCGGGTACAACCAGAGCGAGCTTATTGCGCGCGAGATTTTAAAACTAGACATAGCTCATATCTTTTCTTACACTCCTGAACTACTTGTTCGCATAAAAGAAACAAAGCAACAGGCGAAATATGAAAAAAGAAATATGCGTATTAAAAACCTACGAGACGCATTCCACGCGCCTGAAACTTTGAAAGCGCGAGGGAAAGTTGTAATTCTCTTGGACGATGTCACAACGACTGGCGCAACACTCGTTGAGGCCAAGCGCTCCATTCGCCATCTCCGCCCACGCAAAGTCATTGCATTTGCGGTGGCGCACTAGCGCGTCTCCGCCAAAATACAATTTGTTCGCTACACTGAGTCCAAGACACAAATCTGCTAGCTCGTTACCGTTTCACTCGCTGTGCTCGTGTCGGCTCCGTCCTCCGAATCTCGCCGTCACACAAAGACCCACAATAATAAAGCCCCTTAACGGGGCTTTATTATTGTGGGTTGCGGAGACGATGAGATTCGAACTCATGAGAGTATTGCTACCCTGCCTCGTTAGCAGTGAGGTGCCTTCGACCAGCTCAGCCACGTCTCCCTATAACATTTTGTAAACAAAATGGTTTAGCCATACATTCTTCAAACCTTTCAACAAAGCAACCTTATCATATTTCCTTAGGTTTTGCTACAATATTACCTATGCGCCACAACCTAACGATTACTGACAAAATTCTAGCAAGGACACTTCTTTTGATTATCCCAAAATGGATCACTCCAAATATTATTTCGTGGCTCCGCTTTTTTAGTGTGCCGTTCATTGGGTACTTCTTGTGGAACGAAAATTATGTCGTCGCTCTACCGCTGTTTTTCATATCAGCATTTTCTGACGCAGTGGACGGCTCGCTCGCGCGCACGCGAAACCTTGTTTCAGGCTTCGGAAAAATGTTTGACCCTCTTGCAGACAAGCTTCTTGTGTCCACAGCGGTAATAATACTTATTCCTCGATACCTCGGTTGGGAAATCGTTCTTGCCATAGTTGCCATTGAACTTACTCTCGTCGGAAGCGCCTACTTGCAAAAAACTTACTATGGAAAAATTGTTCAAGCAGAAAACACAGGCAAGCTAAAAATGATTCTGCAATCACTCGGTATTGGCGCGTTACTAGTACACGCGCTATGGAGCATTCCGCTATTCCTCGCGTTTGCAACATACGCTTTTTACGCGGCAATCTTTTTTGCTCTTCTCTCTCTTGTAGTATATCGCGCAATCTAGTGAATAGAATGTTGAATGTGGTATATTAGCCATGTTGCCTAATAACTTTTCTGTTGCAGTTTCTTGTTTTTGACTACGATTTGTCCAAAATTATTAAAAATATATAGATGTTCCTCATAATTTTAGACTGCATATCGCTCAAAAATAAGAAACTTCACTACGAAAATTGTTATGTAACAAGGCTATTGAATATGCCGAGATTCGACAATCGTATTTTTTTCTGATTCATCTTCTGTATTCAATATTCTATATTCTATATTCTACCAACATGAACCGAACACCATACACACCAAAAGATTTCGCATGGGCAAAATGGACAGCAAGCGACATCAAAAAACTCGTACCCAAAATACTTGCCGAGAAAAAAGCTAGACTTTCTGTAATTAAAAAAGTCTCTGCGTCTAAACGCGATTTTGAAAACACTATTTACGCGCTTGAGTCGTCTGACTACGGCATTTCTGAAACAATTTTTAAAATTGATCTTCTTCAAAATGTTTCACCAGAAAAATCTATCCGCGACACCGCAAAACGCGCCATTGACACTATACAAAACAAAATGATTGCGATTGAACGCGACCCAAAGATTTGGCAGGCGCTCAAAGACTATGAAAAAGGCGTATGGCGCAAAGAGCAGAGAAATTTGGACAACGAAAGCAAAAAACTTTTTCGCGATATGTTTCTCAACTATAAACGTCTTGGATTTGATTTGCCACCAATCAAGCAAAAGCGCGTGAAAGAACTTTCCCAACGTCTCGCAAAGGTTTCAAATGAATTTCGCCAGAACATCAATGCGTACGATGACCACATACTAGTTACAGATGATGAATTGACGGGGCTTCCAGAGCGATACAAGGCTGGTCTAAAGCACACAAAAGATGGACGATATAAAGTGACTCTCGCCTACCCAGAACATCACCCGTTTATGGAGCTTGCAAAAAATGAGACGAAACGAAAAGAGCTTGCGGAAAAAGCGCTTCAAAAAGGTGGTAATAAAAATATGAAGGTGCTCGCAGAGATGTTAAAGATTCGCATTGAGAGAGCGCATCTTCTCGGTTACAAAACACACGCAGACTACAAGACCGAGCTAAGGATGGCAAAATCTGGCGCCCGCGCAATTGCATTTGAACAAGACCTTCTGAAAAAAGTTGCAAAAAGAGGAATGGAGGAAATAAATATACTCCGTGAGCTAAAACGTAAAAAGACCAAAAACAAAAAAGCTATGCTTCATTTTTATGATATTGCTTTCTATAGCCATGAGCTACAAAAGGAAAAATTTAATTTAGACAGTGAGGAAGTACGCTCATACTTCCCTCTTTCACGTGTTTTAGACGGAACTTTTAAAATCTACTCAACACTGTTTGGAGTAAAATTTGAAAAACTGACTGACTTCTCACTCTGGCATCCAGACGCATCGTTATATGTAGTCAAAACACTCAAAGGTGAAGTGCTTTCATATTTTGCGCTTGATCTATATCCCCGAGATGGCAAGTATGGGCATGCGTGTGTTAACGACGTGGTAAATGGTAGGAAAACTTCATTTTCTGGAAACGATTACTTCACCCCGTTTGGCACTATGATCACAAATTTCCCAAAACCAACTAAAAAGAATACTTCATTACTTTCACACGGTGAGGTTGAAACATTTCTGCATGAGTTTGGACACATGATACACCATTCGCTAACTACTGCACGTTATGCTTCGCAGTCAGGATGTCATACCGCATGGGACTTTGTGGAAGCTCCGTCTCAAATGCTTGAGCATTGGGCATGGGACAAAAAATCTCTTGCACTTTTGTCTGCACATTACAAAACTGGCAAACCTCTTCCACGAGAGATTTTGAAAAACCTATTATCTAGTAAAACACACATGCTCCGATACGGCATCCTACGACAGATAATACAAGGAATGCTTGACCTCACACTTCACACCAAAAACAAACCACCAGAACCCGCGAAACTTTATCGCGACCTTATTAAAAAATACACAGGTGTAGTACTACCTAAAGACGCAATTTTCCCCGCAGGGTTTGGACACCTAGACGGATACGACGCTGGATACTACGGGTACCTCTGGTCAAATGTATATGCAGCGGATATGTTTACTCGTTTTGAAAAAGAAGGAATTATGAGTAAAAAAGTTGGAGCGGACTACAAAAAATGGATTCTAGAAAAAGGCGGGAGTATGGAAGAAATTGATTTGGTAAAAGGGTTCCTCGGACGCGCGCCAAACAACAAAGCGTTCCTAAAAGAAATTGGCGTAAAATAACAAAAAGAACAGACATGATACAATATCGCCATGAAGAATGGCGATATTGTATTTTCTGGAACCCTACTTGAAACGATTTTTCGCCTCACTGAACCACAGAAAAAAGGACTTGCGAAACTTGGCATCTTAACCGCTGAAGACCTTCTTCGCTATTTCCCCACGCGCTACACTAGCATTGCGGAAATAAATAACATCGCCAATCTCATGAGGGGCGATACTGCAACAATCTACGGTCGTGTCGCATCATCAAAAACATCAAAAGGTTTTCGTACAAAAATACCAATGACGGAAGCTGTTATTGAAGACGGGACAGGACGCATTAAGTGTGTGTGGTTTCATCAAGCGTATATCGCAAAAATGCTTGTACCAGAAATGATGGTGAAGCTCTCTGGGCATGTGGAGGAACGCGGTGGAGTGCCTTATCTTGCAAACCCAGAGCTTGTCCGCACAAATGAGCTCCCACTAGACGCCAGTGGCTCACTTTTTGAAGGTGAGAAGAAGACACAATTTTATCCAGTGTATTCAGAAACAAAAGGCATCACATCTCGTTTCATTTATCATCATATTCAGAAGGTCTTTAGTAAGGGGGCATTAGATCATATTGTTGACCCAATTCCAAAAGAAATTCTCACAAAGTATAATCTCCCAACCATTACAACAGCGCTCGTATGGATTCATGCTCCGCAAAAAGAGACGGATGCGCAGTCTGCGCGCAAACGTTTTGCATTTGAAGAAGTTTTTATGATTCAGCTCACGCGTCAGCGTGAACGAGCTCTCACAAAGGAGCACAGTGGATTTATAATTGAGCCTGAGGAGAAAGCTCTCGCTAGTTTTACTTCGCGCTTTCCTTTCAAACCTACAGCATCGCAAGAACATGCGCTCAAAGATATTTTTTCTGATTTTAAAAATGGTGTACCAATGGCGCGCCTACTTGAAGGAGACGTTGGGTCTGGGAAAACATTTGTAGCAGCTGTATCCGCATACGCAGTCGCAACAACTCCTCCACACGATAATAAATTTGGAAATCTTCAAATTGCGTACATGGCGCCAACGGAGATTCTTGCGGAACAACATTTTAAAAGTTTCATAGAATACTTCCGTGGTCTTCCGATTGAAATCGGGCTTCTCACAGGGAGCGGAGCTAAAAAATTTCCATCTAAGCTTGCCCCAAACGAAGCGACAAAAGTTTCAAGAGCCCAGCTTCTAAAATGGGTTGCGGATGGCAAACTTCCAATTCTAATCGGCACACATTCGCTAATTCAAAAAAGTGTAGAGTTTAAAAACCTCGGTCTCGCTATTGTGGACGAGCAACATCGCTTCGGCACACTGCAACGTGGTAAGTTGGCTAAAAAAGACATCGTTATCCCGCATTTCCTTTCAATGACAGCGACGCCAATTCCACGCACCCTTGCGCTCACCATTTATGGCAACCTGGACCTCACACTTTTAGACGAAATGCCGGTCGGACGTTTGCCGATAAAAACAGAGTTTGTTAAAAAAAGTAATCGTCAAAAAATGGAGGAGCATATTCGCGCTCAAATAAATAATGGTCGTCAAGCGTATGTCATCTGTCCGCGCATTGACCTACCCGACCCAGACAAAGAACTCGCGCTCAATGCAAAATCAGTCATTTCGGAAGCAAAACGTATTGCGGAAGATATTTTCCCTGAGTTTGAGGTTGGAATCCTTCACGGCAAAATGAAGCCTGCCGAAAAAGAATGGGTTATGGAGGAATTTAAAAAGGGCACGATACATATTCTCGTTGCGACATCTGTAATTGAGGTTGGTGTGAATGTTCCCAATGCGACCATGATTGTAATTGAAGGCGCAGAGAGATTTGGTCTTGCTCAGCTTCATCAGCTCCGTGGGCGCGTCATCCGCAGTAACCATCAAGCATACTGCTACATTTTAACTGACAGTACTAACGAAGTTTCGCACAAACGCCTCAAGGCACTCGTGACAGCAAAAAGTGGATTTGAACTTGCTGAACTAGACCTCACGCTCCGTGGCTCCGGCGAGCTCTATGGTGGAAAACAATGGGGCATCTCCGACCTCGGTATGGAAGCAATTAAAAATATAAAAATGGTTGAAGTGGCACGCAGTGAAGCAGTGAAAATAATCACGGAAGATTCTAAACTCACACAGTACCCACTCATCCGTGAAACTGTAGATAAAAATCATCGCGATATGCACTGGGAATAATCTGGCGGATGTCAAATGTCTTTTTTACCAACACACCCCACCAGGACTAGAGACTTTCCATGACCAAATCCCCGTCCCATCAACGACACAGCTACTTGCTCCGCTATCTCTCCTGGGATCCACAAAAGTTGGATGACGAAGATAGTTAAAACCAGGGTCCTGAATATTGTGATCCAAAAGAGCATAATCCGTACCATTAGAAAGATAGAGGTAGCATGAGGTGTTGGCTACCTTATTCATAGACGGATCTGCCGGGAAACTTGGCATATAAGCGGGGATCAACCCAGGAACCACTTGGTCGGGAGCAAGTCCACCCCAAGCAGAGCACTCGCTCCTCCACCCCCAGCCAGGTTTCGGGTATTGCCCATTGTCGTTGTAGTACATTTCTAATGCTGTTCTTATTTGAGTTAGATTAGAAAGTCGTTTTGCATCTCGCGCTTTCTGTCGCGCAGAATTAAGCGAAGCCAGCACGACGCTCGAGAGAATTCCGATGATCGCGATGACGACGAGGAGCTCTATAAGGGTAAATCCTTTATTTTGTCTATTCATATTATTTTGTTGTGGCCCCATTAGGAGGTAGTGTCATCGCGCGCTGTATCTCTTGCCGAGAGGGCATATACGGTTTCTCTTTCCCACCAAAAAACAAAAACATTGAGACGATAATCGCCAGCACCGTAAACCCCAAAAGTACATAGTGTGCCTGCTCCTCGTCCTTGATCAACCCGCCGGAATACTTCATCGCCCATTGTGTGAGTTTTGAACCTGCTCGTTTGTATTGCGAGCGTTGCACTGAGTCAATATCAAACTGAATATCTCCGTTGAACATAACACCAGTATGTCATTCCGCAAAAAAAAAGCAATCTGAACCAAGCAAAGCACCTGCTGGCCCTGCCAAAACGAGATGCGCTTGCTCCAAGGTAATCACAAAACAAACACTGTCCGTGACTCGAACATAGGACCGCGGAGATATATGAGTACATATATTTTCGGCACTCACTCGGATTTGATGTTTACTGTCCGTCCACCAGGACTCGAACCTGGGACCGCGGAGATATAAGCTCCGTGCTCTAACCAACTGAGCTATGGACGGACACTGAACACCAATCCTCATTCATTTGAAAATATAAGCTCCGTGCTTCACTCACCAGAGTGACCTACGGGCTGACCACCAACTGAGCTATGGACGGACACTGAACACCAATCCTCATTCATTTGAAAATATAAGCTCCGTGCTTCACTCACCAGAGTGACCTACGGGCTGACCACCAACTGAGCTATGGGCACGCTAGCCCATATAGTATACCAAAACCAGAAAAACTAAAAACATACTAAAATACAATCACGCACTATGGTACAATATATGTGTGAAAGCCGAATCATCAAATAAAATAAACATTTTACTTATATTCCTCGCGCTTGTAATCATCGGCTACTTGGGTTACCAAAATTACACTCTCAACCAGACAAAAATCGCGCTTGAAATAGAGCTTGAGAATACAAAACAGGATTTTGTTTCAACTACGGAAAAATTGAGCTCCGATATTGAGGCGTTTCGTGACCTTCTTATCACAACACAGGGCGAAAAAATAACAGCTGAGCAAGATGCGCTTCGACGGCAAGAATTATTGGACGGAATGGCAAACACGCTTGGTTTGTATCAAAAATTGGCAAACACAGACCGTGAGCTTCTCGCAAAATATTCAAAAATATACTTTTTAAACGAGCTCTATACTCCAAAACTCTCTATAACAATTCCAACCCAATACACGCTTGAACCAGAAAAAGAGAAAATGATTTCAGTTGAAGTGTGGCCATTTCTTAGGCAAATGCTTGACGACGCTGTTTCGGCAAACATCGACCTGAAAATTATTTCAGCATTTCGCTCGTTTGACACGCAAAACACATTAAAATCCGCATACAAAGTCACGTTTGGTTCTAACGCAAACACGTTCTCGGCTGATCAAGGGTACTCCGAGCACCAACTAGGAACGACGGTGGACTTTACCACGACAAAACTAGGCGCTAACAATTTAACATTTGAAAAAACTCCCGAGTACAAGTGGCTCACAGAAAATGCATACAAGTACGGATTCATCCTCTCGTATCCAGAGGGAAACGCTTATTATATTTTTGAACCTTGGCACTGGAGATTTGTGGGCAAAGGGCTCGCGCTCAGACTTTACAATGAAGGCAAAAACTTTTACGATTTGTCACAGCGAGATATCAATGAATATCTTCTGACTATTTTTAATCAGTAGAAGTTCTCTAATAGACCTGTCGCCTAATATATTGAACGCACAATAACCATCACCCACACAATAATTGCAGAAAGCGTGCACCAAAAACACCAAGCCTTTATCAGCCTCCATTGAACATAAAAAAAGTAACAGGACATAATCGCTCCACTAATAAGGATTAGATACTCGCCTATAATCATTAACTCGGAAGCACTTCCAGAAAAAATTACCAACTCAACAGTAGCGAGTGTTGTGTAATAAATAAGTCCTAGTATTTCGTTGGAGACTCCGAATGTTTTACTATAAGGGCTGTCCCACACGACACTACACTGGTTCCCTATTAGACATACGGGAGCGCGATGTCTTCGGCACTCGTAGTTAAGATATAGAGCTTCAGCGAGTCCAACAAGAGACAAAATGAAAAGAATAAGATGTAAATCCATAATTATACTGCAGGCTCCTTATTAAGTTTTTTGGGCATAATACCATTCGCAACAAGAAGCTTGTCAAAATCATCACGCTCTATAGATTCCTGAACCACAAGCTCATTTGCAATGGCATCAAGAGCCTTCCTGTGCTCTGTGCACGCCTGCCGAGCGCGCGCAAATGCGTCATTAATAATTTTAGAAACTTCCGCGTCTATCTTTGCGGACACCTCTTCTGAATAGTCACGACTGTCCACCCCGCGTCCGCCAAATAGCGCGCGTCCGCCCGAACCCTCAAGGGCGACAGGCCCTAGCTTTTCTGACATTCCGTATTTGGTGACCATATCACGCGCGAGCGCTGTCGCGACTTGAAGGTCGTTTGAAGGACCAGTAGTGATGTCCCCAAAAACCATTTCTTCAGCAACATATCCGCCAAGCGACATCGCAATGTCATCCAAAAAGTCCTTGCGAGAACGCAAGCGTGTTTCCTCGAGAGGGAGCTTTAGTGTGTACCCACCAGCGTTTCCGCGCGCGATAATAGAAATCTTGTGCACAGGGTCTGCGTTTGGAAGCACAGACGCTACAAGCGCATGCCCTGCTTCGTGGTATGCGGTGATTTTCTTCTCCTCCTTTGAGAGTATGTGACTCTTGCGTTCAGGCCCAAGCATCACTTTTTCAATAGATCGGATAAGATCATACTGAGCAACTGTCTTTCTGTCTTCGCGAGCTGCTAGAATAGCGCCCTCGTTCATAAGCGACGACAAATCTGCTCCAGAAAATCCCGGAGTGCGCTCCGCAACCACTTTCAAGTTAACATCTTCTGCAAGAGGTTTTTTTCGCGCGTGAATATTCAAGATCTCCTCACGACCTTCGCGATCAGGAAGCTCAAGCGTAACTCGTCTGTCAAACCTTCCAGGACGAAGAAGTGCTGGGTCAAGGACATCGGGTCTGTTTGTCGCCGCCATCACAATAACTTTCTCCGATGGTTCAAATCCGTCCATCTCCACGAGAATTTGGTTAAGAGTCTGCTCGCGTTCATCGTTTCCACCTCCTACTCCTCCACCGCGTACACGACCAACTGCGTCTATTTCATCAACAAAAATAATTGAAGGCGCCGCCTTTTTTGCCATCTTGAAAAGGTCACGCACGCGCGATGCGCCCACGCCAACAAACATTTCTACGAACTCTGACCCAGATAGGTGGAAAAATGGCACGGCAGCCTCGCCTGCCACAGCACGCGCTAGCAAAGTCTTTCCTGTGCCCGGCGCGCCCATTAAAAGCACGCCCTTTGGAATACGCGCGCCGATGTCCAAAAACTTTTTGGGATTACGAAGAAAGTCCACAATTTCTACGAGTTCATCTTTTGCCTCCTTTGCTCCAGCAACGTCCTTGAATGTGACTTTTTGCGATTGATCGTTTGGGTCAATTATGCGCGCTTTTGACTGACCAAACGAAAACGCTTGCATCCCTGCGCCCTTTACCTGTTTTGAAAGCATCCAGAAAACAAAAACAATTAGGAGTATAGGCAAGAGGAACGGCAACATATTGAGCGCGTAATACCCAAACCCGCTTTCGTTTTTCACCTCCACTTCTACCTTTGCAAGATTCTCAGCGGACACGCCATAGTTTACGAGTGTCTGCGAAAGAGAGGACTCGTTTTCCTTTTTAGATTTCTTTTTTGTGCCGTCTGTATACTCAGCATTAATCATTCCTCCCTCCACAACAATCTTCTTCACAACTCCTCCTGAAATATCCTGAGCTATTTTTGAAACAGGCACCTCCTCAATCTTTGCCTTGTTTTCAACCACCGCTGAATAAAGTGTTGATATAATGAGGAAAATCAAAACAGCTGTAAGCAGATTTGAAAAAAACTGTCCACCTGTTGGCGTCCCGCCAAAAATACCGCGCCTAGACGACTTGTCCTTGCTGTTTTGATTTTTTTTGTTTCCTTTACCTTTTTTGTTATCCTTCAAAATCTCCATAGTACGAGCATTGTAGCATAAGTGGCCTTACAGTAAAACATTTATAATTGATGACCATGCATATGTAAATTCCAACAAAATAAACGCTCGCATTGCGCGAGCGTTTATATATATTGTAGCAAAACAACTATTCTTTTTTTGAACAAGTTTTGTTGTTGTCACCGCAAGGATGAGTAGCAAATACGGCTATCACCAATACTGCCATTACGGCGATAAGAATTAGGAACAGAATTATTGACCGGTACTCGTAAATCAACTGTGTTAGTTCTGGGCTACTCATCATTGGCTCCTCTCGCTTTTGTCTTGCCAAACTGGATTTATGCCACAGGATTTATGACATTCGATCTCTATACGCTTGCGGAAATATGCTGAACATTCGTTTAGTAAAACGAATAACACTAACGCAATTAGCAAAATCCCCATAGTGGAAAGAAACGCAAGTACGACCCCCGCCTGTGGGAGGATAAACAAAAAACCCAATACAAGGATAGGCATAACCAATCCATCATAATACGCATGAGTTATGCTTTTCGTTCTCCGATGTATCACACTAAAAAGCAACGCAATGAATAAAGCAGACGCAACAAAAAACCAAACAATGCTATCTGACATACTAAATCTCCTTATAAAATGAACATGGGCAAGCTTTCAGCATGGTACTACTTCTGCACCAACTTGTCAACATGGTCATCAAACTGCTATTCTACAATAATGTCTTTGGTCCAAAATAAAAAAATACACTTTAATTACGAAATACTGGAGCGCTACGAGGCGGGTATTGAGCTTTTGGGCGCAGAGGTGAAGTCTGTGCGAGCAGGCCGCGGATCTATAGATGGCTCGCACGTGACAGTGCGCGGTGGTGAGGCATATCTCGTAGGCGCAACTATCCAGCCATACCAAGCAGGCAATGTGCCGAAGGGTTACGAGTCAACGCGTAACCGCAGGCTTCTTTTGACAAAGAACGAGATCGCCGAAGTAGGCGCGCATGAGTCTAAAAAAGGCTTGACAATCGTTCCTGTTTCGGTGTATAATAAACAACACAAGCTCAAGGTGGAAATCGCGGTTGTGCGTGGCAAAAAAACGCACGACAAACGCGAAACGATTAAAAAACGTGAAGCCGAGAGAGATGTGATGCGCGAGATTAAGTCCGCGCGGTAACTTGAAAACAAAATGAAATACATGGGGATGACCGGCCTAGACAGGCGGTTCCCTCTTGTAGGTGCTATGCCGAGAATGCTCGAGATCTCGTTAACCCTCGAGCACCAACCTAGTTGCAAAAAACAACCTCGTTGCAAAAGTAAAGGCATCAGTTTCTCCGTATTTTACGGCGAACGCATTTACTCCTGTTTACGCTTTAGCCTAAACAGCATTCGCGCTCAGTACGCCTTCTAGGGAGTCGCGGGTGATATAAAAAGAGGGCTCATCGCTTTAAATGACTCTACAAAGTGAAAAACCATAGAGTATCGACAATGTATAATTTAGAGCATTTTTGATATACATTATTTAAAACAAACAGAAATGTTCTACGCATAGTAGATTCCCACAAGAGCATCGTCTGCACGGGGGTTCGATTCCCCCCATCTCCAC